>ERZ1027070.130-NODE-130-length-34214-cov-17.773383_pt1 | contig 34214 bp, 34 predicted proteins | sample MGYA00519419_ERZ1027070 | MGnify/ENA primary metagenome ERZ1027070 (study PRJEB26926, sample SAMN06164837) | human gut metagenome | biome: ENVO:00009003; feature: ENVO:2100002; material: ENVO:00002003 | host: Homo sapiens | place: USA | collected 2012 ...
GTGGGCTCGGAGATGTGTATAAGAGACAGAAAGTAGTAAAATAGTACACACTAATCATAGTAAATACTAAAAATAGTAGTATCTTTGTATCAGAAATAAAGATAGGAATTTATGGCAAAGATAATCGCTGTTTTGAACCACAAGGGCGGTGTCGGAAAGACGACCACCACCATCAATCTTGCTGCCGCATTGCAGCAGAAGAAAAAGCGTGTACTGCTCATCGACATGGACGGTCAGGCAAACCTCACGGAATCCTGCGGTCTCTCCATCGAAGAGGAACGGACGGTGTACGGAGCAATGAAAGGTGAATACCCGTTAACGGTATTCGAGTTAAATAATGGCCTTTCCGTTGTACCGTCCTGCCTTGATTTGTCAGCGGCAGAATCCGAGCTTATCAATGAGCCGGGGCGGGAATTAATACTGAAAGGGCTGATTGCAAAATTGCTTGAAACCCGTAAATTCGACTATATCCTGATTGACTGTCCGCCCTCGCTGGGTTTGCTGACACTCAACGCACTTACATCTGCGGATTTCTTGATTATCCCGGTACAGGCGCAATTCCTCGCCATGCGCGGAATGGCGAAGATTACAAATGTGGTCGAGATTGTCAAAACCCGTTTGAACCCGAATCTGAACATCGGCGGAATTGTCATCACACAGTTTGACAAGCGCAAGACGCTCAACAAGAGTGTTGCGGAACTCATCAACGAATCATTCTGCGACAAAGTGTTCAAGACCGTCATCCGGGACAATGTGGCATTGGCCGAAGCTCCGATAAAGGGTCTGAACATCTTTGAATACAACAAGAACAGCAACGGGGCAAAGGACTACATGGAGTTAGCAAAAGAAGTGTTGAAATTAAAGTAAAGACGATATGAGCAAAAGTGATTCATTGAAAAACGGCATGAGAAGCGGACTGGACGGCTTGCTGTCATCCACCGGGAAGTCCACGCAAAAGAAAGAGCCTGCACCGGTCAAAGCGGAAAAAGAACCTGCCGTGCATTGCAATTTTGTTATCGACAAGAGTATTCATACCCGGATGAAATACCTCGCTATCGAGAAGAATATGTCGCTCCGAAATATTGTGAACGAGGCGATGAAAGAGTATTTGGAAAAGCACGAGAAATAACCGGGGCGGCAATCCGCCCAATCAACTTTTATACCATACCGCTATCTTATGGCACATGTCCACAAGGTAGCGGTTTTCCCGTTTATACCCCTGGCTGTTCTCCTGCTCTATTCGCCTCTTATAGCTGCAATGCTGCATTTCCCCTTTCTATCCATTCCTCTTGCCGCTTGTCCGGTCTCGTTCCTGCCATCGCCGGTTGGTTTTCCAGACGCAAATTTGGACTGCCGCGCTTGATTTCATCGCTTTGAAGTGCATTTCTCGTAAAATTCTTCCTTTCCGTGAAAGAGTAATTTTCCGGAAAAAGCGTTGAAAATAGCTTGTTCGTCAGTCCCTTGAAGCATCTGTAAATCCCAAGCGGTTCAGGCAGAAAAAAGAACCGAAAAGAGGGAAAAATAACAAAACAAATATCAACCAATTAAATTTTATGATTATGGCAACAACAGCAGTTCAAGCAGTAGAGAAGAACATCACATCGGTAGCATTGGCAGACATTCAGTCGAGCAGTTACAACCCACGCAAGAACTTTGACGAGACAAGCCTTGCGGAACTTGCCGAGAGCATCCGTCAGCAGGGAGTGCTTCAGCCTATCGGTGTGCGCCCTATTGCGGACAACCGTTTCGAGATTGTCTTTGGAGAACGCAGATACCGTGCTTCCCTCATGGCTGAATTGGCGGAAATTCCGGCTACCGTCATGGAAATTTCAGACGAGACAGCCGAGGAAATGGCAATCACCGAGAACCTGCATCGCAAGGATGTTACCCCGATTGAGGAAGCCAATGCCTACCAAAAACTCATAGACAGCGGTCGCCACGATGTCCAATCCTTGACCGTGCAGTTCGGCAAGACGGAAGCGTATATCCGTACACGACTTAAATTCGTTTCCTTGATACCCGAAATCGCCGTGCTGTTGGAACAGGACGAAATCACAATCAGCGTGGCAAGTGAAATCTGCCGTTATGGGGAAGAGATACAGCGTGAGGTGTACGACCAACATCTGAAAGAGGGGGTGCAGTACAATAGTTGGCGAGGCATGAAAGCCTCCGAGGTGGCACAGAGCATCGAACGGCAATATACCGCAGACCTCAATCGCTATTCATTTGACAAAACCCTTTGTCTTTCATGTCCCCACAATACCAATAACATGATGTTATTCTGTGAGGGTAGTTGCGGAAATTGCGCCAACCGTGCTTGTCTTGTGGAAATGAACACATCGCACCTTACCGAAAAGGCTATGCGGCTCATGGAACAGCACCCTGCCGTTCCCCTCTGCCACGAAAGCTACAATTACAATGAAGCCGTCGTCGACCGACTTACCGCTATAGGCTACGAGGTGGAAAGTCTTAAAACCTATGCAACGAAATACCCCGAATGCCCCCAAGCTCCTCAAAAAGAGGATTACGATACCACCGAGGAATACGAGGAAGCAGTAAAGGATTACGAGCAGAAATTGAACGGCTACACCGAGAAATGCGAAGCAATCCGCACCCGAAGCGAAGCAGGAGAAATCTCCCTCTATCTCCGTATTGAGAGCAACGACATTACACTGTGCTATGTTGCAAATACCGCTACAACCGCAAACGGTACGGCAACCAAAATGCCGCTTTCACCTATCGAGAAGTTGGAAAAGCAGGACAAACGCAACAAGGAGATTGCCCTCGAAAAGACCGTTGAAGACACCAAAAAGCGGATTTTAGAGGTCGATATGTCAGAGCGCAAATTTGGGCAGGACGAGGAGAAAATGGTGTATTTCTTCCTGCTCTCCTCACTCCGCAAAGAGCATTTCAATGAGGTGGGAATTGAAGATAAAGGCTCTTATTACTACCTTACGAGCGAGGACAAAATGCGCATCATCGAGAACCTTACCGCCAAGCAGAAAGCCGTTATCCGCAGGGATTATCTGATTGCCAATTTCAAGGACGCATTCGGTAACAACGCCACAGCCTCCCTGTTGCTTGACTTCGCTCAAAAGCATATGCCCGAAGAACTTGCCAATATCCAAGACGGATATAATGAAGTGTACGAAAAGCGACACCAACGCATCGAGGAAAAGAAAGCCGCTTTGCAGGAACAAGCCACGCAGGAAGCGGAACAACCCGATGAACCGCAACCCGAAGCGGAAGCACAGACCGAACCGCAAGCGGAAGAAATAGCTGCCTGACAAATGTTGTTGTCATAACGGATAGGGGGAGGGAGAAATCCGCCCTCTATTCATTTTTGTATGCTCCGGACAAAGGACCCAAGTACCTCTTCTAACTTTCTGACGAACCCGTCACCACCCGCCCTTCTTCCATTCATAGCTTCCGTTTCCTCTCTTTTTTACCATTTTCAACTTCCCTTTTATAGCGTTTCCCCGGCTTCGTCCCCTGTCAGCCCCGGTTTGGTTTTATCAGATGCAAAGGTCGGCCGTCGCGCTTGATCCGGCGGCTTAAAGTGAATTTCCTGCAAATTCTTCCTTTCCTCAGAAAGAGTAATTGGCAGGAAAAGCCTTCCGTATGAAGCTGTACCGACAACCGTGTACCGCATCCATAAAATCCCAAAGCGGTTCCGACAGAAAGGAACCGAACGGAGGGAAGAAAAAAACAAATCATTAAAATTCAAGATTATGGACAACATCAAGGAAAGCAAGGAGTACCAGCTCGCCAAAGACTGGGAAAGGGCAGTGAACGATTACGGCTTCAACCCCAAACGGTTTGCAGCCGCTATCCCCGAAATGCACCCCACACTGCAGCAAAGCCTTTACAGGTTGGTAAAAGAGTGTATCGTGGTCATGGCGGACGAGACACGCAACTACGACGACCGCAACCGTGCATCGCACGAGGAAGCGAAGTGCATCATGGAATACCTCAAGGCTCACGGGAAACACATCCCATTAAGATAACAGATGTATGAAAACGAAAGAACTACAATTTGACGGCAATATCTACATCTGCCGTATCGTGAAATCCAACGAAGGTGAAGAATTACTTATCGGCTCTACCGCTCTGCTCGATGCACTTCATCCGGGCAGTTTCGAGGACGAAAACGAAGGTTTTGCAAGTAAGGAAGCCGAACAAATATATGACGAGGTTTTCTTTTTCACCGATGCGAAAACCCTCAAATTACCGGACGATGAACTCATCACGGAATTAAAAGAGGATAACCCCGAATGGTTCAACTAACATAAATCAATAATCATATTAAAAATCAAAGTTATGGATAAAGAGTATGTAATGCACATCGCACAGACCATCAAAGAACAATTGGTATCACTTACACCCATGCCCATTCTTATGTCGTGGGGAATCGGCGATTTTGTCGCTACGGTATTCCGGGATTTGCCGGCATTGCGGATTAAAGTAAACGGGCGGTTGCACGCCGGAAATGTCGTTATCGCACTCAACGGCTCCGATTATTATGAGGTATATCTGCTGAAAGAGAACGGTGCGGAGTGCGTCAATGAGGAAGTATGCTTCGACGAGTTGGGCGATGTCATTGACCGAGCCGTCGAAAGCGGTACGGACAAAGAGGAATACGACAAATTCTGCGACCGGCAACTTGCCGTACTTTTAAGCGGTACACGAGCCTGAATAAGCGAGCGACCGAATAACACCGCCCATTTTTCTACGTGGGCGGTGTTTTCGTGTGCGGTTGGATGCGTCCAAGCCGCAATATCCTATTATAAACTCACTTTTGAAGTCCTTGTTCCACTTTTACCGTTGTTACGGCTTGTGGGATTGTCCGGCTCCGTCATTTCCAATACCCCTGTACCAATCATCGGATTGATATAGACCTCCATAAGATTTTCCCTATCTTTCAATCCTAAATGTTGCAAAATATCAGATAGGTATTGCGGCTCAACACAGAACTCCAAGATTTGCTCTTTTCTCAAATCCTGCTTGCGAGGTTTTCTTGCGGGTTTTCTTGTCGGGTTTTCATCCCTAACTGCAAGGTCAGCACAACATAGTCCGGACGTGTTTCCTCGGCTACAGTAGGAAGCGGCCAACCCAAAGACTGCCAACCGCTCACAATCTTATCCACACCGCTACCAGCTTTCTCGGCACGCCCCAGACGCATGAACATCTGAGTGAGTAGATTGGCAGCAAAGCGAGTGCAAGACACCGGAACGCTAAAAATACCGAATAAGACCCACGCGGCACTATAATATGTTGGCATTCTGCCCTGTATATCCCGTATTTTTCGTACCTTTGCGGCACAAAAACGTATGTATATGGAACAACAGGTTATCCCATCGGATTATACACAATATGCAGAGGCAGTAGAGATAATCAAACATGCCATCGAACGCTGCCGGTATAGAAGTGCGGCTGCGGTCAACAAAGAAACTCTCTCGTTGTATTTTGGAGTGGGGAAATTCGTGTCTGAAAATTCCCGCATCGGCTGTTGGGGTACTAAAGCATTGCCTACCATATCAAAGCTCCTTCAACGGGAGTTGCCCGGTCTGCACGGCTTTTCTGAATCGGGGTTGAAACGGATGCGCTCATTCTATGAGGAATGGAGGACGTTTTTAATTCGTCCAACAGTGTTGGGCGAATTGGAAAACCATTCGTCGGAAAAGGGTACGGCTTTAATTCATCCAACAGCGTTGGGCGAATTGGATATTGACGAGCATCTACTGCTGCAACTTATCGGGCAACCGGTCAATACCGAATTTACCTGGGACGATTTTGTCAAGATCAGCTTTTCACATCATATTGAAATCCTGACTCGTTCAAAAGACATCGCGGAACGGTTGTTCTATATCCATTGTGCCGCTCAAAATGCGTGGTCGCTATCCTCTCTCAAAAATTACTTGAAAGAAGACATCTATTCAAATCGCGGATCTTTGCCGAGCAACTTCCTTCAAGTGCTGCCCGAAGCCATTTATGCCGTAAAAGCGATATTGGCGTTCAAGGATGAGTATATGCTCGAAATGGTTAATCTGGAGAATGTGGGAGAACGCGAACAGGACTGGAACGAAAAGGTCATCGAAAACCAAATCGTAACCAATATCAAGCAGTTCATTCTCCGTTTTGGAAACGACTTCACTTTTATCGACAGTCAGCATCGCCTGATAGTTGCCGGAGAAGAAATGTTTGCTGACCTTGTATTCTTCAACAGAGAACTGAATGCCAGCGTAATCGTGGAGTTGAAACGGGGCAAGTTCCGCCCGAATTATCTCGGACAGCTTAGCGGCTACCTGACGGTGTATGACATGACCGACAAGAAACCGCACGAGAACCCTTCAATCGGTATTGTCCTATGCCAGGATGCCAACCGCAAGTTTGTCGAAATCATGGTGCGCGACTATGATAAGCCTATGGGCGTGGCGACATACCGCACAGCCCAAGAAATGCCGGAGAATCTGCGCAAGACTCTACCGGACATCGACAAATTACAAAATCTGCTATCGGAAAACGATTCCAAATCGGAAACTGTCAGATAATTCATTTACGTCCGTAAAACCGGCTTTATGCCCACAAGATTTTGGGTAACTGAAATTGAATATAAAAATCCCTGCAATAATTTCGTGATTATTGCAGGGATTTTGATTTATTTCGCCCCACGCTTGTTCAGTACATCCGTTATCATGTCTTTTACATCCTGTCCGACTTGTATGAAATTTTTATACAAGATGCGTTCCCGTTCCTCCCTCGACTTAAAGGTGTAGAACTTCGGTAGCGGTACATAGGCCGCTTCCTCCGCTTTTATCTCCTTCATATCGAAATCCGTCTTGCAGAAGAACTTTGTAGTCTTGAACTCTTCCGATTCCTGAATGTTCATCGAGCCTCCTGTACCGGTTTTCGTCTTCACGAAATCCCTGGCCGTCTGTCCGCAAATCCATCCCGTCGCCATATCCGAAATTTTCGAGGCGGGTACAAGGCTGTCCATATTCTCATTGAGATTGATGCTCGTCTTATCCCGGTCGATGGTCACGCCCTTTTTGACCTGTACTACCTTGCCGAAAATGTCATTCGACAACCATTCCAGTGTCTCTTTTGCGCGAGCTGAACCGCTTACCACGTTGCCCACTGTCGTGATGATTTTTTGCATTCCCACTTTTCCGTAGTCAGCCTCCAACTGCGGCAACTCCTGAAAACCCAGCGTTACGCTTACCTTGTTGCTTCTCGCCGTACCTATCAGTCGGTCTATCTTGTGGAAATACAGTGTCGGCAGCTCATCCACGATGATGCTGACCGGAATATTCTTCCCCTGCCCGGTGTTCACACGGGTAACGAGACGGTTCAATATCAGAGCGTTCAACGCTCCGATGATACTTTCCATTTCCGGATCGTTGGCTATCAGCAGATAACTGGGTGACTTGGGGTCACTAACTTTCAGGTCGAAGTCGTCCCCATCCTTGTGGAATATCCAGTAGGATTCCTTGGTGGCCAAACGGCTGGTATAGACACGCAGCGTACCAATCATACCCTCTAATTGTTCCATTGCCTTGTTCTTGAAGGCCGTCTGGAACGGGCCGAGCAACGGCGCGACCTCGTTGTCCGTCTCCAGTACCTCAAAAATAGTCTGGTAGCTCTCATTGAGAAATGAAAGGATATGCGGCATATCCGAGTATTTTCCCAGCCAATAGGCAGGTTCCACGATGCTGCCACCCTCACGGTCACGAACGACACCCGTCGGCTTCCAGAACTTCGTCTGCGGATCTTGCCGTTTCTCCGCATATAGTTTCTTTCCGTTTGCATCGTAGGGTTCCCGCTCGTAGTTCACGAAAAAGTAGATACAGGCGGCAAGAAAGTTCACGGCAGAAGTCTGAAAGAACTGGTCACTGCCTCCGCCTCCCTCTTTCTTGCCTTTCTGCAGGGATTCCAACAGGGTTTCCGCCGTTTCGCTCGCCGCCGCAAGATTATTGATGTACTTTGCCTGAATGGGGTTCACCCGTTTGCTGTACTCCACATCCACGAAGTTGATGATGTTGAACTTGCACCCTTTGGGCAGTTTTCCGAGCTTCTGGTTTTTCTTGTAATGATAGTAAAGTTTAGTGGCAAGTGTCGGAAATTTGTAGTCATAGACCACCATCGCAAAGCCCTTGGCACTATGTTGGCGGATGAACGGTTCTATGATGCTGAACGTCTTACCGCTGCCCGGAGTTCCGACTACCCATGTTCCTCTGAAACAGTTGCTTATCGACACCCATCCCTTGCGAAATTTACCTTTGTAATAGTACCGCATCGGTATATTCACGCTATACTGGTTCTCGACCTTCTCTTCGCTCTGCTCGAAACTTTCATTCTCAAAGTTGAACCGGTCTTTACCCAGTCCCTCCTTGATGAACTTCGAGATGTTATCCAGTGCGATATGTACCAATATCACACCGACAAGCGTGGTCGCCATGTAGAAGATGATATTTAGTGGCAACGTGTAGAGCCTCGTTTCCATCGGATGATGGTACAACCACACGGAGAACACAATCAGGAACAGTCCGCTGATTAGCGGATATAACACCTGTCTCCGGGCATCGAACTCCAGATGCTTCTTGTTCCTCGTACCGATACAGGTGATGCAGATAAGCAGGAACGTCGCAATCTTGCTGTACACAAGATTACCGTCATTGTAAATCATCCACTGCTTGATGCGCCCGTGAATATCAATCAGTATGCCACCCCAGTGGTCGAGCATGGCAGGGTCGATGGCATACTCGAAGAACTCCATCAGCACGGAGATATAGATGACCGCACGGAATATCTTGTAGAACCCTTGTAATTCTTTGCTCTCTTCCATGAATCAATCCGTTGTTAATTCTTGTTTCCGACGATACCAACGGTCGTTGATTCGTATGACATCCATACCGAACCACACACCGTTTTCGTTCAGTTTCGTCTTTATTCTTTCAAGTGCTACCGGTCCTAAACCCCAGATTTCCATGAGATATTCCTCGTTGAGCTGAATCAGGTCGCCGACATACAATATCCCATGAGATTCGAGTTTGCTTCTGACTATAGGCGTCATTTTCATGCTGAATATCGGCTGTGAGAGATAATGCACCTCTTCTGCCTGAATGTTGTCCAAGGCTATCTCAAGCCCTTCTTTGACTCTCTGGACAGAATTGATGTATTCTTCCTGCTGTTGGATTTTAATTTCCTGTTGCTGTATCTCATCACGCAATTCAGAAGCCTTCCTTAAAAGTTCGGCATTGCTTCGCTTCAATTCGTCATTAACATCCGTCATCGACCGGTTGTTTAACTCAAGTTCCTTGCGTTTGCCGTTCAACTCCTTGACAACTTCCTCCAATTTGGCAATCTGGCATCTCAGAGCCGAACCTTTCCCATTGTCTGCCGCCATGTTATCCAAAAGGTAGCTGAAGCGTTGAATCAGATAATCAATGTCCTTTTTATCAGACGCAACAGAATCGGCGAGCTTTTTCAGTTTTTGCCGAGGTGATTCATCTTTGATGGGATAGTATATGAGGAAAGCCCCCAATACCATCAATACTATACAGAAAAGCATATCTATATTCATATCGTTGCACATTTTATTTGTTCATGGTAATTATAGGCCGCAGCTTATGCGCCTGTGTCTTAGGTGTCTCCTGCATCGCGCCGCTTCCTGTCGAGTAAAGCCACGCTTTCGCCGTCTCTTGTCCGGACACTTCCGTCGATGTCCAGTACCAGCAATCGTATTCATCCAACGGCAACGGATGACCGCCGCACCGTTCAATGACAGGATTGACGGTTTCCCGGACAGCATACAGCAACCGCATCTGTGCTACCGACGGGATATAGGCACTCTGTCCGTACCGCCACAGGTCAAAGACCGCTTCCGCCATAGGCGAAGCCGTCTCCCTTGTGTCGTACAGCGCAAAGGTGTTCATGTTCCCGTCCAATGCCCCGATGTCGGCCGACGTCCCTTGTGCGACACCGAGGCTGTCGGCGAATGCCGCCGGAGCAATGTCCCACAGGTAAACCGCATAGCCGTTCCCTTCCGTTCCTTCACGGCGTTCGGTATCAAAGACAACCGCTATTGCCCGCTTCCCCGATTGTTCATACTGCGCATAGGACAATGCCGTGCCGTCCTCGCAGAGAATATGCCCCGGACGTACCGCCGTATCGGGTACGTCGATATGGGCGTCACAGGCAGCGCACAATACCGCCGCCACTACCATTGCAATCCATTGAATCTTTCGTATCATGTCATTTCCGTTTTTTTGTTTTTCCTTTATTTTATCGGCAGTTTTACACCCAGCACGATACCTGTCCGCAGCAAATCCGCCCCTTTTATCATCATGTCACTCTTGACCTGCCAGTACAGCGTCCATCCCGACCGCAGCTCATAATTGTGCTCGTAACCCACATGGATTCCGGCAAGAAACTTGTTCGTGTCGCTCCCTGCCGAAGCTCCGATACGCAAGTTGCCGTAATGGTTGCGTCCACGCACCACACAAGGTTTGTACGCCACACCGAAACCATAAGTGCGGTAGTTGCGCCAGAAGGATTCCGGACAAATATGACCGCAAGATTTACATTCCGTCCATTTCAGATAGCCGTTGGCGAAGAACTCCCACGCATGACGGTAGTTCATTTCATGCTCGTAAGCAAGCGTTACGTCCATGCCGTTCTCATACAGCAATCCCACGCCGAGCGAGAGGCGGCCGCCGTTGCGTTGCGCATGGGCATTGGTGGCAAACCCTATGCAGACAAGCATCAGTAACAAAACTGTTTTCAACGTCTTTTTCATCGTCATTCCTCCTCCAATAAAGCGGTGTTAAATGAATCGGCCGACAGCACATCCTCGTAGTCGATGTTCAGGCTGATATTGCGCCCGCTGATTTGTTGTTCCGTCATTTCGATAGTCAGCAGCTTGTCGTTCGGAAAGGTCATCTTTTTCACGACAATCACGTTCCGGTAGCCGTGCTTGAACGTCTTGCCGTGTTCCAATACCAGGGCAGGAGTCAGCTCGATGGTCTGCGCGTTAGTTGCCTTCGAAAGTTTCTTGTCCGACAGTTTCACCCGTATCTCGTCGATGTCGAAACGGATGTTCGTTTTGTTCTCGATGGAAAAGTCGATGAAGAAGTAGTCGCCCACCGAGTAAATATTGTTCAGGCGCATCACCATTCGGTGCGCCTTGGTCGCCACGTTGCGGATTTTCGCGGGCGAGTTCCACACCCGTCTTGCAAAACGCACCATGTCGGCTGTGGACATCGAGACCGTAGGATTGTTGTAGGCATCCCGTTCCTGTAGCTGAATTTCCTTGTCTGCCACCGCCTCGCTTATCCGCGTGGTGTAGATGAGTGCATACTGCGTGCGATAGCGTTCCGTTACGATGGTGACGATGGCCAGCACTTCACCGTCCTCGTGTCCCGTCTCTTTGGGCTTTAACCGGATGATGTTCTCAATGGGTTGGTCGCCCGCCACCTTGTCTGTGGAAATATCCACGAAGCGGACCGGTTCCGAGGCTGTGATGACGGTCGTTACCTGTTCATTGACAGTCAGCCGTTCCATCTCTTCGTATGTACGCTGAGCCTGTGCGTTCCGTGTGGCAAAAAGTCCTGCCGCCAGAAGAAATGCAGTTATAATTATTTTCTTGTTCATATCGTTTCTGTTGATATTTTTTATTTTTTTATTTCTTTATTTCCCTTATTTCGCTTTCTTTAATCCCATGACCACGTTCCAGTTCCTCCCGAATCCGTCGTCCGGCAATTTCGCAATACGTCGGTTCAATCTCGAATCCGATGTAATGCCGTCCCGTGCGGATGGCGGCAATGGCGGTCGTACCCGAACCGATGCAGTTGTCCAGCACCACATCGCCCTCGTTGGTATAGGTGCGCATCAGGTACTCTATCAAGGCTACCGGCTTCTGTGTCGGATGATAGAATGCTCCTGTCTTGTGTTCCTTGGGTATGGAAATGACAGAGGTCGGGTACTTGTCTTCGGCAACACGCACCGGAGCCAGTTTCATTTCACCGTAACAGCGGTTCGTGAAACCGTCCGTCTTGCGCCGTCCATGATTTTTCCGTTCCGGTGGACACGGCATCATCTGAGGATGATATACCGGCTGACGGTCGTAGAACACGATGATGTCCTCATGCTGGCGTAGCGGCATCCGGTTGGCATTCAGGTGACCCGTTACCCGGTCTTTCCGCCACACGAGGTTATACCGCCACATCCGGGGTTGCGAGAGCATGAGCCGCGCCGAGAAGATGCCCTGCGCAAAGAGGATAACGGGGCTTCCCGGCTTGGTGATCCTGCGGTACTGTTCCCACAACGCTTCGAGCGGTATCTGCCTGTCCCAGTGTACCGCCTTGTTGCTACGGTTCAACACGCCGTAAGGCAAATCCGCTATCACGGCATCGACACTGCCGTTCGCCATGAGCTTCATGCCCTCGATACAGTCCATATTATATATGTTGTCAATCTCTATCATGGCTTCCGTTTTTACTGTTTCTCACGTCCGTTCACCAGATAGACGAAAGTGCCGTATTTCAGCTTTACCTTATTTTTTTTGATAGCTTTGCCGATGGCATTGCTCGTTTTCTGGTAGGCATTCGTAGCGGCTTGCATTCCCCATTGCGAGAGACTGTTGCCGTAACTGCCGGTATTCATGTTCAGATTCCCCGACACCGCACCGCTTGCCACATCCTTGCTCGTTTCCCGGAACTGGCTGTTCGGTACATAAAGCCCCTCCATGCCGTCCGTGTCGTAAAGGGACAGGCTGACCTTCACCAGTTCGTCCTCGATGAGAATGCTGGTGATGTTCCCCTTCACACGCCCCGACGAGAAGCCGCTCATGGTGGCATACAGATACGACCCTCGTTTGACCACGCACTCGTTGATCTCCACGTCGTCGAGCAGACGCAACCGCACACGCGAGCCGTCCACCGCTTTGATGTCCTCGTCGATAATGGCCTTTATCAGTTTCGGTTCACGGGCATTGACCGCAAGCGTATTGAAGTAATCCGAAGCCGTCTTTACCTTGCGTACCACTTCGCTGGGCGGTTCGTTCTCTGACGGGGCTTTTACCGAACGGCTCTCTTCCTCTATTTTTCCCTTAACCTCTATGGTTGCCGTCGGGGGTTGCGCCGATGCGGTACTGTCCGTATCGGTCGCCGGTAATACCTCATTGCGTCCTCTCAACCTTGCTTCGGCAAGGGCTTTCTCCAGTTCCGCGAGAGCTTCTTGCTCGCGCGTCTTGGCATCGGCAATTTGCGCTGCCGCAGCCTTTTCCTGCTGTTGCTCATTGAGCAGGGCGATGTCGTCCACCGTGTATTGCGATTCATATTCTTCCTTGTTGTCATCGGGTTCATCTCGTTCTATGTTATCCACTGCGGAGTAATCCTGTATCTTACCCCATGATTTGGCCATGTTCTCGTACTTGCTGCCTATGCCGTCACCGCCTTTAAGCCGGGCATCCGGCAAATCGGGGTTCAAAAACTCCGTTGTCTGCAGCGTCTTGTCCGGAATCTCCGCCGTTTCGGTCTGAAACAGGTCGAAGATGAAGTACGATGCAACCAGAAGCGGGATATACAGGACAGCCGGAAGCATATACTTCGGCTCCCTGAAATTGATTTTATCAAATATCTTCATCATACATCTTTTAATTGAGTTGTACATACTTGCCTTCAATGCTGCAGTTTTTCAGCACTTCTGCGTTTTCCACTCCGAATGCGATCAGGATGCTGCCGCAACCGGGAGAATCGCCGCGTGTTCCGTCCGGGCGGTAAAACCGGATGCGGTGGCGCAGGAATTTCATGCCCGTCGCTTTCTCGAAAATGACGTCCTGAAACATTTTGGAATCGCAACGGTTGAACAACAGCGCGATGCCGTTGCCGTGTTCCGCCAACTTTCGGACAAACTGTTCGATAAGGGGACGCGAGTACGGAGGATTGAGCCATACACGCCCTTCCCATTTCAGGGACAATCCGTCCATGTCCCGGTCATACATGACCTCGGCGGTCGGCCACAACGGATGGACAGGGGCGCAAGGGTCAAGGTCGAACCTGCCTAACGCTTTCAGCACCTCCTTCGGGGTGTACCATTCGTCCGACGAGCGGACTGATTTTTCAAATCGTGTATTCATAAGCACTCCTTTATTGCGGTTCATATTTCTTGTTCTCGTTCCGATTTTCCCTTATTTCACCCCCTTGCAGCCTCTTGTGTCTTTCCCGCAGCACCGAATCCTGCATTTCCGTCGCCGTGCGTGTCGGCCGGCTGTTGCGGTATGCCATCGTAATGCGATAGATGTTCCAAGTGAACCCTCCGATAGCGAAACCGAAGACGATGACCAGAAAAAGTATCCGGTGCGCGTTGGCGAATCCCTGTACCTTGGCGGCAGCCTTGTCGATACGTGTCGCTTGGGCGAACTTTCGTCCGGCGGACACCTCCCGCTCGTAACGGTCTTTGTATTTCGGATCGTTCTTGTCCGGCATCTTTTCACCGAAGAGCATCCGCCTGAATCCCTTGATATTCATAAACTCCGTTGTTTAGTAGTTGATCTTCGTTTTCTGTTCGATGTCCTTGTTCAGCAGGGTACGCCAGTTCACGATAAGCAGCCCATGCGGATTGTTCTCTGTTCGGGGTACACGCTTGAGCTGTCCTGCCGTCACCAGTTCACGCATCAGGATATTGCTCCGTCGCTCGATGCGCTGCCGTCCGTAGTAGGTGAACTCCATCTTCTCCTTGTTGAAAGCCACGCTGTCGCAATAGATGGAGAACACCGAACTCGTACCCAAAATGTTGGAGTAGAAACCCTTTTCCTTGAGCGTGTTGTATTGTGCCAACCCCGTCTCATCGACTAAATACATCGCTTTTTCCATCGTATAGCGGATATATTTGTCATCCGGCGGTAACGTGAAAAAATAATGGTGGACTTTCTTTATATGTTAATATAAGCGGTTATAAAACAGATACTTGTATTATGATTAAAATTAGAAAGTAACAAATCAGACACATTGTAGGCGATTTATAAGAACGCAAAGGAACATTATTTTATCACCTACGCATAAGGTTGTACTTGTCAAAATAGATATTATTGGGGAAAAGGGTAAACGAATTATTATCTTCCCAAATCTAAGATTTGGATATAAATAAAGCCGATTTCCTGCAAAGACTAACAAAAACAAGCCTCTTTTCGCGGAAATACAACATATAAGTTGTTAGTCTAAGAAAATTATTGTACCTTTGCAGACGAATAGCCAAACGATATTTTCAATGAATGCAACGACTGACAACACGATTTCGGAGACTTCGATGTCAAAAGCGCAAGAAGTGAAGACGCAACAGGATATAAAGGATTGGACGCAATACTCGCAATGTATAGCCGCAATCATGTCTAAACGGATGGCAGAGCTGGGGCTGACACAGCGAATGCTTGCAGAGAAAATGGATTGTTCCCAGCAGTATATATCTAATGTACTAAAAGGTGAAAAGAATATGTCGTTGGAAACTATATGCAAGATAGAAAACGCATTGGGCATTGATATTATCAAAGGGCTGAATAAAAATGAGTAATAAGTAAAAGGAATATGTCTATACAGAGTGAAGCGGCGTTGGAAGCCGGACTAATCGCCACACTTCAGCAGATGGATTATGAATATGTCCAAATTGCTGAGGAGGAAAATCTTCAAGCCAATTTCAAAAGGCAGTTGGAGGTGCATAACCGTAAACGGTTGGCAGAACATGGCCGTACTGAATTTACAGATGAGGAATTTGAAAAGATACTCATTCACCTTGAGGGCGGCACACGGTTTGAAAAGGCGAAAAAACTCCGCGACCTTTATCCGCTTGACACGGCAGATGGAAAGCGTATTTGGGTGGAATTTCTGAATAGGCAGCAGTGGTGTCAGAATGAATTTCAGGTTTCCAATCAAATCACGGTAGAGGGTCGTAAGAAGTGCCGTTACGATGTGACTATTCTTATAAACGGTCTGCCATTGGTGCAGATTGAACTGAAACGCCGGGGGGTAGAACTCAAACAGGCATATAATCAGATACAGCGTTACCATAAGACATCATTCCACGGATTGTTTGATTATATCCAGTTATTCGTTATCTCCAATGGTGTCAATACGCGCTACTTTGCCAACAACCCGAACAGTGGCTATAAATTCACTTTCAACTGGACGGATGCAGCCAATGTTCCGTTTAACGAACTGGATAAGTTTGCCGCATTTTTCTTGGAGAAATGCACGCTTGGTAAAATCATCGGAAAATACATTGTGCTTCATGAGGGTGACAAATGCTTGATGGTACTTCGCCCATACCAGTTCTATGCAGTGGAGAAGATATTGGACAAAGTGAAGAACTCCAATGACAACGGCTATATATGGCATACAACAGGAGCCGGAAAGACCTTGACTTCATTCAAGGCCGCCCAACTTGTTTCTGAACTGGACGATGTGGACAAAGTGATGTTTGTGGTTGACCGTCACGACCTTGACACTCAAACCCAATCGGAATATGAGGCATTTGAGCCGGGTGCCGTGGATGGTACGGATAACACAGACGAACTTGTGAAACGGTTGCACAGCAATTCAAAGATAATAATCACGACCATACAGAAACTTAACGCCGCCGTCAGCAAGACGTGGTATAGCAGCAAGATAGAAGCCATACGTCATTCCCGTGTCGTGATGATATTTGACGAATGTCACAGAAGCCATTTCGGTGACAGTCATAAGCGGATAATGAAGTTCTTTGACAATGCGCAAGTGTTCGGTTTCACCGGAACGCCTATCTTTACCGAAAATGCAGTGGACGGACATACTACAAAAGAGGTCTTTGGAGATTGTCTCCACAAATATCTCATCAAGGATGCCATTGCTGACGAAAACGTGCTGGGCTTCCTTGTGGAATACTATCATGGAAATGAGGATGTGGAAAAAGGCAATGCCAACCGCATGGAAGAAATTGCAAAATTCATTCTCAACAACTTCAATAAATCCACATTTGACGGTGAGTTTGATGCACTGTTTGCGGTGCAGTCCGTACCGATGCTCATACGTTATTATAAGATATTCAAGTCTTTGAAGCCGAATATCCGTATAGGAGCAGTGTTTACATACGGAGCAAATAACAGCCAAGATGACGAACAGACAGGTATGGGTACAGGGCAGTTTGTCAGCGAAAGCGTGGGTGAAGCTGATGAACTGCAAGCCATCATGGATGATTATAACAAGATGTACGGCACCGCCTATTCTACCGAAAATTTCCGTGCATATTACGATGACATCAACCTGCGCATGAAAAAGAAGAAAGCGGACATGAAGCCGCTTGACCTCTGCTTGGTTGTGGGTATGTTCCTTACAGGCTTCGACAGTAAGAAACTCAACACACTCTATGTGGATAAGAACATGGAGTATCATGGCCTTTTGCAAGCATTCAGTCGCACAAACCGTGTGCTGAATGAGAAAAAGCGTTTTGGCAAGATTATATGTTTCCGTGACTTGAAAAGCAATGTTGACACGTCTATCAGGCTGTTCAGTAACTCTAACAATCCCGAAGATATTGTCCGTCCTCCATTTGAGGAAGTGAAAAAGGAATACCAACAGTTGACTACTGATTTCTTGCAGAAATATCCAGCACCAAACAGCATTGATCTGTTGCAGAGCGAGAAAGACAAAAAAGATTTCGTGTTGGCTTTTCGTGACATTATCCGTAAACATGCAGAAATCCAGATATATGAGGACTACACAGATGATGCGGATGACCTCGGCATGACCGAACAGCAATTCAATGACTATAAAAGCAAGTATCTTGACATTACAGTGGGATTTATAGAACCTCCGGTAGCTTCTTCAATGGTAGCAGAAGACCCAGTTCCATACGGTGATAGTCAGGGATTGGAAGATATTGACTTCTGCCTTGAACTCCTGCACAGCGACATTATCAATGTAGCCTATATCCTTGAACTCATAGCCAATCTTAATCCATACAGCAATGATTATGCGGAGCGGCGTAAGAATATTATTGACACTATGATAAAGGATGCAGAAATGCGTAGTAAGGCAAAACTTATAGACGGTTTCATCCAAAAGAATGTAGATGAGGACAAGGATAACTTTATGGCTGAACGCAAAAAAGCGGATGGTACAAGTGAACTGGAAGAACGTCTTAACAACTATATTTCAGCCGAGCGAGAAAAGGCTGTAAAATCATTGGCACAAGATGAAGGTCTTTCCTCTGACGTGCTTAACCATTACTTGAAAGAGTATGATTACCTTCAGAAAGAGCAACCAGAAATTATACAAAAGGCTCTCAAGGAAAAACACCTCGGTTTGATCAAAACCCGAAAGGCGATGACAAGAATACTGGATAGGTTGCGAGGTATCATCCGTACTTTTAGCTGGGACTAAATATAATAGTGATATGAGTTCAATAAAGATAATAAATTCTATAAAACTTGACTCTAAAGGTGTCCGTGTAAAAGACGCTAATGGGAAATATATTCTTCTACATAAAAGGCAAGGAGATATGGATGGAGCGTGTGCTGTTTACTCTTTAGCAATGGCTATGCTCTGTATTGGAGTTATTACAAATGAGGATTTGCAGGTATATGCCAATCCTGACAGACGAACCTGCAAAGGGAAATTTTTAAGTCATTTCTTAGAAGAGCAAGGATTAGTTAGAAGGGGGTATTCTTTTATTTCCATGGCAAGGGAGATAAGAGAATCAAGTTTTAACCTCGATGCAATTAGGAAAAATCCCAAAGAAGACGATGACATAATCAACGCAATAGCGGATTTCATAGATAAAGAAAGTCCTGTTATAATATCAACCGACTTCAAAGAAGGTGCTCATGCTCTGCTTGCTGTTGGATATGAAATCACTGACGATTCCGATAAAATAACCAAAATTTTATGTTTGGATCCTGGAGAGGAAGCCCCAAAATACAGTTGTTGGAATTGTATTATTGATGTTTCTCATAAAAATGAAAAGTCGGAATATCCATATGTTTGTATCACGAGAACGCAAACATATAGAGTTACTTTAGGCGATATTTTAATGATAAAGAAAGCGGAATAAGAATATGGAAAATATAGCTGGAGCTGGATATGTGTACATTTTAACCAATCCAAGTTTTCGTGAGGATTGGGTAAAAATCGGAAAAAGTGCTCGACCTGTAGATATACGGTCTAAAGAGCTTGACAATACGGCTGTGCCTTTGCCTTTCGAGATATTCGCCACAATGAAAACGGTAAAATATAACGAGGTTGAAAAACTTGTGCATCATATTATTGACAATCTGACGAATTACCGTATTCGACAGAATAGGGAGTTCTTTAATGTCGCCCCACAAAAGGCACTTGAAATTTTCAAAGAAATAGCACAAACCATAGACGATGCCATAATAATAGAATACGAGAATAACGAACCTGTGTACAGTGATTCTATATCCCAATCTGTTCAAAATGAGTTGCAAAGAAAATGTACTAACAAAGGTAAAGACTATACCAAATACTCACTTAATGGAGTCGGCTCTTATGGAAAAGGCAGATTGGCTTTAGAGATAATTCGTGTTTATGTCAAATCCAATCCTGTTAATTATAATGAGTTGGTCAATCTATTACCAAAACATTTAATTAAAACAGTTGAAGAAGTAAATAAATGGAAAAGTCAAACTTCTGACACGCATAAAAGATGGTTTGAAAAAGATATTCTTATTTCTAATGATGGGGTGAAGTTTGTTGTATCATCACAGCATGGCAAAGACAATATAAGTAGGATTTTTGAACTTGCCAATAAATTTGGTTATGAAATTAAAGAAATAAAATAGTTATGAGCGAAGAATTACAACAGAAACTCCGTGACCAACTTTGGGAAGTAGCTAACAAGTTGCGCGGTAATATGTCAGCCAGTGATTTCATGTATTTCACTTTGGGCTTTATTTTCTACAAGTACCTGTCGGAGAAGATTGAGGTTTACATGAACAATGCCTTGATTGACGATGATGTTACCTTTAAGGAATTGTGGGAAATGAATGATGCCGATGCTGCTGAACTACAAGAAGAAGCCAAGAAACAATGCTTGGAAGACATTGGCTATTTCATAGAGCCAGAGTTCTTGTTCTCGTCAGTAATAGAGGCTATAAAACGAAAAGAAAACATCCTTCCAAAATTGGAACGTTCCTTGAAGCGTATTGAGGATAGCACACTGGGACATGACAGTGAGGAAGATTTCGGAGGATTGTTCTCCGATATAGATTTGGCTTCGCCTAAATTGGGAAAGACCGCCGATGACAAGAATACCCTCGTCAGCAATGTCCTTCTTGCGTTGGATGACATAGATTTTGGTGTTGAAGCATCACAAGAGATAGACATCTTGGGCGATGCCTACGAATACATGATTTCTCAGTTTGCCGCAGGAGCCGGAAAGAAAGCCGGAGAGTTCTATACTCCGCAGGAAGTCAGCCGTATTCTGGCAGAGATTGTATCTATCGGACACCAACGTTTGCGCAATGTCTATGACCCGACTTGCGGTAGTGGCTCTTTGTTGCTCCGTGCTGCAAGTATCGGTAAGGCTGTGGATATTTACGGACAGGAAAAGAATCCGACAACTTACAACCTTGCCCGAATGAATATGTTGCTTCATGGTATCAGATTCAGCAACTTCAAAATTGAGAATGGCGATACGCTTGAATGGGATGCTTTTGGTGAAACACAATTTGATGCCGTTGTCGCAAATCCTCCGTTCTCAGCTGAATGGAGCGCTGCCGACAAGTTCAACAATGATGATCGTTTCAGCAAGGCAGGGCGGCTTGCTCCGAAGAAGACTGCCGACTACGCTTTCATTCTGCACATGATTTACCACTTGAATGAGGGCGGCACGATGGCTTGTGTGGCTCCTCATGGTGTGTTGTTCCGTGGTAATGCGGAAGGTGTCATCCGCCGTTTCCTCATAGAGAAGAAAAACTATATTGATGCCATTATTGGTTTGCCAGCCAACATATTCTATGGCACGAGCATTCCGACTTGCATTCTCGTTTTCAAAAAATGTCGTAAAGAGGATGACAATATCCTGTTCATCGATGCCAGCAAGGAGTTTGAGAAGGTGAAGACGCAGAACAAGCTCCGTCCGCAGCACATCCAAAAGATAGTGGAAACTTATCGTGACCGTAAGGAAATAGAAAAGTACAGTCATCTTGCAACCTTAAAGGAGGTGGAAGAGAACGACTATAACTTGAATATTCCCCGTTATGTAGATACCTTTGAAGAGGAAGAACCTATCGACATCAAGGCGGTAATGGCTGAAATCAAGGAACTGGAAGCCAAGCGTGCTGAGTTGGATAAGGAGATTGAGGTATATCTGAAAGAATTGGGAATAGTGGAATAAAATTATAATTGACTCATGGAATATCTGGACTTCAAAAAATTGATCGATGCACTTGTAGCTCGTCCCAAGGAAACAGAATGGATAGAGTTTAAACACAATTTCCATTCTAAAGAAGAAATTGGAGAACGTATTTCTGCGTTAGCTAATAGTGCCTATTTATGTAATATGCCTTTCGGATATATCGTATATGGGGTAGATGACGATAGTTATGATATAATTGGAACAGACCTATACGGCAAGCAAAAGATGGTAGGCAATGAAGAACTGGAGTCTTGGCTATCAACAAGGCTTAATCCCCGTATTGATTTTGAGGTAATTGACGATTTTGATTACGAGGACTGCGGCCATGTTTGTATTTTCAAAATTCCGGCTACAGTAAACCGACCTGTGAGTTTCCTGCATGAAGCGTATGTCAGAGTTGGTTCTATTACCAGAAAGCTCAAGGATTTTCCTGCCAAAGAAGCCAAAATATGGAAGGGAGGACAAAAAGCATTGGAGAAGATCTTACTCAAAAAAGGACTGTCTCCCCAAGAAGTTCTTACTCTTTTGAGTGCTGAGACCTATTTTGATATGATGCACATCCCTCTGCCACAAGATACCAAAGGCATTATGGAACGTTTTGTTTCAGAAAGCCTTATACAACAGGATGAGGTTGGCTACAGTATTACAGAACTCGGAGCGTTATTGTTTGCAAAATCCCTTGGAGATTTTGATGGATTGAAACGTAAGGTTGTCAGGGTTATTGTGTATAAGGGAAAAAGCAAATTGGAAACGATACGTGAGCAAGTCTTTGATAAAGGTTATGCAATAGGCTTTGAGAGCATGGTTTCATGGATAAACAGCCAACTTCCAGCAAATGAAGAAATCGGACAAGCTCTTCGGAAAGATGCAAGAATGTACCCAGAAATAGCTATAAGAGAGTTGGTTGCCAACATGCTTATCCACCAAGATTTTGCAGAGCAGGGATTTCCTATGGTAGAGATTTATTCCGACCGCATAGAAATATCTAATCCCGGACAACCTCTTATCAGTGTAGAGCGTTTTATTGACGAATACCAGTCACGCAACGATTCCCTTGCAGACATCATGAGAAGAATGGGTATCTGTGAGGAAAAAGGCAGCGGTATGGATAAAACGATTTTCAGCATCGAACTATTTCAATTGCCGCCACTTCGTTTTCAAGTGCAGGAAAGCAGAACTACAGCAACAGTGTTCTCATACCGCAAGTTTGCAGACATAGATAAGAACGAAAGGGTTAGGGCTTGTTACCAACACGCTTGTTTGAGGTATGTCTCTAATGACAAAATGAATAACCAATCGCTTCGTGCCCGTTTGGGAATCGAAGACAAGAACTATCCTATGGCCTCACGTATTATCAAAGATGCGCTGGAAGCGAGGGTGATAAAAGAGGAAAATCCTGATGGTGGCTCAAGGCATAACTATATACCTTATTGGGCATAATCTATGTAACTGGCATGTAACTGAGTGGGGTAAAAATAGGTAGAAGCAATTATAAAACGCTGAATATCAAAGAATGTTTTATGTAACTGGCATGTAACTGAGAATTTATAAAAGACGACAATGATGAATCCGAGAATATTAAGTTGGTCGAATACGGTAATTTCTGCAACAGCCTGTTGCAGTTTTAGAAAAGACACAAATAACCAGTAGCAAACAACGACCTGTTTACGTAATCAGATTCATAAAAAAATAAAGAATGACTATGGCTGAAAATAAAGATGAAAAAGTCCTTAATGTTCCCCATTTGAGATTTCCTGAGTTTAGTGGGGAGTGGAAAAAAGTACGTTTGGGGGATAATTGTAATATTCAGATGTGTAAGCGAATCATGGCGGCTCAAACGAATACTGACAGAGGTGTTCCTTTTTTTAAAATTGGGACTATCGGCGGAAAAGCCGATGCTTACATCTCTAAAGAATTATTTGATGAATATAAGGCGAAATATCCTTTTCCGCATAAAGGAGAAGTGATGATTACTTGTGCAGGGACGGTAGGAAAATGTATTATCTATAATGGAAAAGATTCTTACTACCAGGATTCAAATATCGTGTGGATAGACAATCCTAACGAGATTATATCAAATGATTTTTTGTATCACTTACTTTGCAAAGTAAATTGGTCTCATTTGAATTCCACAACTATAGTTAGAATTTATAATGATGACCTTCGGAACTTGAAATTATATATTCCTCAACATGATGAGCAAAAGAAAATAACTCATTTGCTTTCTTTGATAAACGAACGCATTGCAACCCAAAACAAAATCATTGAGAAACTGGAATCCTTAATCAAGGGGATTGCACACTTGGTTGCTGGAATGGGAAAACCTAATATTCGCATAGCAGAATGTCTTGAATGTACATCCTCAACATTACAAGAAAGTGAAGTATCAGATTTAGGAACTTATCCTGTTTATGGAGCAAATGGTATTGTGGGGTATCTTGATAGTTATAACACATCTGACGAAGCAATCTATATTGTAAAGGACGGCTCTGGAGTTGGTTCTGTTATCTATGTGAAAGGAAGGTGTTCTGCAACAGGAACTTTGAATATCTTAACTGCGAAACAAGATTATTCACTCCAGTTCCTATACTACTTGCTGAGGGTGTTCAACTATGACCCTTATAAAACAGGAATGGCAATACCACACATTTACTTCAAAGACTATGGAAAGGCCAAAATATTTTGTCCACCTTATGCAGGGCAACTCCGATATGCACAAATGTTGGATGCTATAGACACCAAGCTATTAACGGAACAGAAATTTTTAATCAGTTTAAATTGCCAGAAGCAATACTTGCTCCGTCAGATGTTTATATGAACATTTGACGGAGAAGGTGTTGTTTTTGAGTAACATACTGTTCAAGCATTGCTTTTTCGATACTTATCTTCATTGTTATGCTGTTCAATACTGAGTATATGCGCTTTTGATTATCCAAGGATGGTAAAGTAATGCTTGCTCTCTCAAAGTCTGCCTTGCAAAGATTAAACCGCGTACTTCCTTGTGCAAACGGATATATGAACTTCCTGAACGGAGTGGAAGAAACGTAATATGACAGGTATGGTGGATATGCCTGTTTTTCATTCACGATATGAATGCCGAAACAAAAGCTATTCAAATACACTTCATCATGTCCTAAATAAACAGTTCCAATCCCCACTTCTTCTGGTGTTTCAGAAGAGAGAGTAAACAACACATCACCATATTGGACAACATTCTGTTTCTCACCTTCGCCTATTCGAACATATTGATAGTCGTTCTCATTCACGACATTGTTTGAATAGACATTCAAATATGTTATGAATGGTTTACCTGTTCCAAAATCCTCTGCTGACTTTCCTGACAATCCAGAGTACGAATATCCTAATTTTGCAAAAGTAGTCCTTATGCTATCATCATATCGTTTGTATAAAGAATCATTTAGCCCCTTGATTAAGGATTCCAGTTTCTCAATGATTTTGTTTTGGGTAGCGATGCGCTCATCTATAAGTCGCAAGAGCGTGGCTATTTTCGTTTGCTCTACTTTGGACGGAATGCCAATAAAGCACTCGGAAAAATTCTTTGTGCTGATGGAATAGATTTTTGTTCCTTGTGCTATTCGTCTAATCTGATTATGAAATGCAGATGACGAAAAAGCATATCCTTTGAAGCCGATAACAGTTTTATTTTTATTGTCACGTCCATGAATTGTATGCAATCCACATACAATGTTTTTTCCTGCAAGGTCAAAGAACTCAATAGGCTTGGCTACTTCATTCGTATCTTCCGAGGCATCTGCAAAAGCCACATCACCCTCTTTACACAATTCAAAGTTCTTGGGCATATTGTCCTCTTTGATATTGGGTAAATTATCTCTTGTCAAATCAACCATAGTAGGAAGCCCAACATGAATTAGTCCATAATGTAAGTTCATCATGGCTTTCGTTCCATATTCAAGTTGCTCCCAGCTTAAAGAATTGGTTGAATAGAAGTCCAATAGCTCGGACACTTTACATATTTCCCACTCTTCACTAAATTCCGGGAATCTCAAATGGGGAACATCGCTCATTATATTTCTCTAATTATAGAGACTTATCATTAAATGAACAACATGAGTAACAAGACAATTAGAGAAATTGCGGTAGCTTGGAAAGAGTACAAGCGACCCTATGTGAAGCAGTCCACAATGGCGGCTTATGTGTTAATCTTGGAGAACCACATTATTCCTTGTTTCGGGGATAGTGATTCGCTCCATGAAAAGGAAGTGCAGGCTTTCGTCCTGCAAAAGTTAGAAAAAGGATTGAGCATCAAATCCGTCAAGGACATTCTGATAGTCCTAAAAATGGTGATGAAGTACGGGGTCAAAAATGAATGGATGAATTATTACGAATGGGATATAAAGTACCCAACGGCCTCTGCAAATAAGGAACTGGAAGTGCTGTCTGTAGCCCATCATAGGGCAATTCTGAACTATATCCAGAGCCATTTCACCTTTACAGGGCTTGGCATTTATATCAGCCTTAGCACAGGGTTACGCATCGGGGAAATATGTGCTTTGAAATGGAGCGATGTCAATGTGGCTGACGGCACTATAACCGTCAGTCGTACTATTGAACGCATCTATATCATTGATGGAGAGAAGAAGCACACGGAACTTGTCATCAACACACCCAAGACCCAAAACTCTTGCCGTGCAATACCCATGAGCAAAGAATTACTCACAATGATTAAACCGTTAAAAAAGATTGTCAACGATGATTTCTATGTGCTTACCAATGACGAACACCCTACAGAACCACGCACATACCGCAACTACTACAACAAATTGATGACCAAACTCGGCATTCCAAAATTGAAGTACCACGGACTGCGCCACAGTTTTGCCACACGCTGCATTGAGGCCGGGTGTGACTATAAAACAGTGAGTGTTCTGTTAGGACACTCCAACATTTCAACCACGCTCAACCTCTATGTCCATCCCAATATGGAACAAAAGAAGCGTTGCATTAGTAAAATGTTCAAATCATTGGGAAAATAGGAGTACATCTTACCTTTTACACAATGCCCATAATACCACCGCAAGATAACAAAGTAACTGCACGACGAACAGAATTTTGAGCCATCGGTCGGAAAGCCAGACACCTTCATTGTTGCGGAGGTGTCTGGCTAACTTGTTCCTGTGCCTTTCCAAAAGTTCTTCCTCTGCCTTGATGTGGGCTGCGGAACATTGGTTTACCTTTTCCAGTTCATCCGTGCCGACTGTGGCTTGTATGATGGTATGCCGTTCCGCTTTTACAATGGCGTTGCAGATGCCGTCCACGATGTTGTCCGCACTGTCCTTGGCGGCGTTCAGAGCATTGAAAGCTGCACGTTCTCGTTTGGCCGTGTGCATCAGACTACCGTGTATGCCGTGCAGTTCCTCTTTGAGTGCGTTGATTTCTTTGAGCAGGTTGCGTATGGCAAGGATTTGGTCGCTCACTTCTTGAAGCAGTTTTTCCAGTTCCTGCTTGTCCTCTTCCAATTCCTGTTCGGGTGTATAATTGGCAAGCCGCTCCCGTAGGGCGGAGGTATCGGGTTGTCTCATTGTCACTGATGTTTTTTTAGGTTTGTCATTTACGTTTCAATCCTGATTTCATTTGTCTGCCAAGCCAGTGCGAAGCCTCACGCGCACAACGACGGGCAAACTCTATCTCGTCCTCTTCCGGGTCGCGCCCCCATTTGAGGTCGGACTGTGAGCCGCCTCCGCCACCGCCGGAAACCTCCCCGTAAGGAGAAGCGACAAGCGTAAAAAAGGCCATCGCCAAGTTCTGCAAAGCCTGCCAGTTGGCCAGTTCCCGGTGGTCGAACTCGTCATTCAGGCAGTCAAGCACCTTTTCGGGGATATAGCGGTCGTAGTCCTTTCCATCATGCTCAAACTCAAAGCGCAGGCGGTCGGAGTTCCACTCCGTGTAATACTCAGAAACCGGATTATTCCGTCCGACATTGGTCTGTGCCTTTTGTCCGGCTTTATTGTGAACAGGCGGCTTCGGTGTCGTTATAACAGGCTGTTTCGGTGTCGGACTTTCCTGTTTGGTCTGTTCGGGATGCAGTTTCTCCCAAGTCCGCTCGATACGGGATGCGGTCAGGTCGCGTCCCTTTCCAAGTTCCGAACCCTTGAACCTTGAACAGCCCTTGTGAAGCACATAGCCGCGTATCACGTCTTTCTTGTCCTTGCGCAGATACAGTTCGTAGCCTCTGGCTGCAAGTCTCTCCGCATAGCCCTCCCAAGACCATTCGGACAGTTCGCGCAAAGCCTCCATGCAGTCCTCGCTGGCTTGCGGAATACGGCTTTCATGTATGTGTTTGGCTGTTATCCAGCCCCTTTGCCGGGCAACCTGTTCCGCCGCCCGATGTGCGCGGATGTGGATGGCATGGTCGTTGTTGATGTTCCCGTTCTCGTCTATCCTGCACACGACGGCATGGAGGTGAGGTATGCCGCTGTCGGATTCCCTGTGCAGCCACACGGAAGACTTGCTGCCCGATATGTTGGTCGGCACGGAAATGACCTCGCCGTCCTCATTCAGGATTTCCTGCTTGTCGAAAGCCGCCGCGAAGTCGTTCCACAGCTGCTGCCAGTCCCTGACCGTGAAATCCTCGGTATGCTCCATCGCCGGGCTTATTTCCAAGCGTATGACGTTGTTCTTGATGTCGGGGCGGTCCATCGTGACGAATTTCATTTCGGTCCAGATGCCCGAAGCGTCCATGCCCTGCGGCATGAAGTTGTCGCAGATGCGCGTAATCTTTTCGGGATGTTTCTTGTTCCTCGATTCGCCCGACACGTACAGCGTCGCCCTGATGCCGTGACTGATGGATTTTGCCTTGGCTATCATGCGGTCTCCTCCTCAGTCTCTTCGTCTGTTGTCCCTGCCGGGTAGCTGTTCGCTTTCTGCGCGGACTGCAAGAAGTCGGTGACATGGTCAGTCACTTGCGCCACTTTCTCGTACCATTCGAGCATGGTGGGCTGATGGCGGAAAAGGCGCACCTTCTCGTCATCGCTTAGTCCGTGCAGGGCGTTGGCGAAGTTCACCATGTCCGTCCGGCAAGCCGCAAGCTGCCGCAGACCGTCCACCTCTGTAACCGAAAGCCGCTGTCTCGGCCGGTAGTTGAGTGCTCTTGCCCGGATGAAGTCGCTGCGTGTCATGCCGCACTGCCCAGCGGTGCTTTTAATCTGGGAAAGTTCCTGCTCCGTGACCTTGGTGACCACCACCTTGTCACGCCTTATAACGGGCTTTTCCTGCACGGATTCCTGATTGGAAGTATCTTCGTGTTTCATATAACTGGTGTCCTTGTAATTGTAGTGAAACGGTATCTAAAAAAGGGGAAGGTGCGAGCCTGCGAGCGGCTGGGACAACGACCATTCGGGAAGTTGCGAGAGCGTCGTGGTAATACCGTCCGAAGGCGGTAATACCTCGGCATATCTCGCAACTCAACGCTATCGCTCCATGCCACTCCTCCCGTCCGTCTGCCATTTCCTGCACGGAACGGATGCCGTTTATTGCCGGACTGCGGAACAACAGGAAGGGCGTTGTTTGCCCTGTCATTGTCGGTTCGGCTGTTTCCCCGTCTGTTATTCGGCTCTTATTCTTCCCTCTGTTCATGGAAAAATGTATTGTCTGTATGGCTGCCATCCGCTGTTTTCCACCCACGGACGCACGGGAAGGTCATCACGGATGCCACCCTTGAACGGTTGGTCTCGATAAGCCCCATGTCCGTGAGTGCGTCCAGCAGGTTGCGTATGCGCTTCCTGCCCATGTTCCATTGCGCGGAAAGCTGTTCTTCGGAATACTGTGCCTGTCCTGCGGCAAGCGTGAGCGGTCTGCGGAATCCTTTGCTTTCTCCTGTAGTCAGTGCCATTCTCGCCAACAGGTCGCCAAACAATATGAAGTTTACTGTTTCCCTGCCGTCATCATCTGTCGTTGTCCCGTATAGCCATTGTAATGCCTTACCAGAAAAAGCAAATGATAGGGATGCAATACTTGTCGGGTACATGAATCTGTATGTTTCCTTGTCCATAAAACTGTGTCTTTATAAGTGTGATATTTTTGCTTTTGGAAAAGAATAAAACCGTGCAGGAACCGGTATGGAAATACCAATTTATCTTTTTGTTGTACCCTGCACGGCTTCATTTTCCCGTAATCGTGTGTCAGATGAAAAAGGGCAACGGCTGTTCATGCGATAGAAACTCTGAATTATTTTATCCCGAAAGAAGGGAAGAAAAAAGAGGCTGTATGAACGCAGGTCAAATCCCTTTCCACCTTTTGCATACGGTTACTTGCCAACTCCGTTATTTACAGTGTTTGCCTGTGTCGGTTGTACGGATGCCGGACGTTTGTCAAGGCTTGACACGGCACGGTTGATGTCCTCAGCGTTTACCGCAATGGAGAGCAACACCTTGTTTACCGTCACCAGTTGATGCTTGTCGCAAAAGTCCGATACACGTTCCAATAATCCGAATGCACGGTTAAGCCGATGGCCCTGCGCATTGTCCGCCGTCAGGCGGTCGTTGTCCGTACTGCTGTTGAGATAGCGGTTGAGAGCAAGGCGGTCATCCGCTGAAATGTTGTCTGCCGACACCTTGCCGTCGGCGATGGCGATGCTCACGCGCAAGGCGTCCGCCTCGTAGATGCCTACGCTCTCCAAGAATGCGCGGATGATTTGTGCGTCCTTACCGCTCACCTCACGTTTACGGTTCTCGTTCTTCTTCTCTGTCGGAACGGCTGCGGCTGTGCCGCCCTGTTCCATGTTCCTGTTCTGTTCCATACTACATTTGTTTTTTTGATGTGAATAAAAAGGTTGCTTACTTCCGTCCTGCCAGATAGCGTCCGGCTTCTTCCGCGATTTCTTCCTGTGAGGATATACGGACACCCGTGAGGAAAGCGTCCAGATCCTCTTTCTTGAAGAAGCACAGTTTACCCGTCGGCTTGTACATCGGGATAGCCCGGCGCATCATCAGCTTGCGGAAATAGGAGAGCTTGAAGCCGCAATACTCGGCCGCCTCCTTAGTGCTTAAAAGTTTTCTTTGCTCTGTCATGTGCGTATATTTTAGTGAATAATCAGCTTCGCCTTTGTCGTGGCGACAGTGCAAAGGTATGGCGGAATTATCCCGAAACGATTACTATAAATGGCACAAACAGAGAACCTTGCGAATTATAAATACAACTATAAACAGGACAGAAACGAAGTATAAGGGAACTATAAACCCTCCATAATCCCGGATAATCCGCACAAGGCAACTCATAAGTGCGGAAAGAAACAGGCCTGTTCGCGGACGGACATAAAAAATCCCGCCATCGGGTTACGGTGACGGGAACAAGGAAGAGAATTGTATAATGATTATATATAGGAAGTGGAGGTCAGACCTTCTTGAACTCTTCAAGGTCGTAGGTGTCGAGCTTCGGACGAAGGCGGGTCGCCTTGCGCAGCAGCTTGGCGATATGCCTCTGGTGTTCGGACGGGTTGTCCCTGTAGGCGGTCTTGAAGTTGCTTGCCAGCTGTGCGCCATTGTTGAGCGGCCAGAACTTCTCGAAGATGACCCATTTGCCTTTCCTGATTTTGAGGGCGGCGCAAAGGGCACTGGCGATATAGGCGTAGAGTGTCTGGTTTATTTCGTCATCCTCCTTTTTCATCAGCGGTTGGAAGTCCGTGTCAAGATAACCGTCCTCACGGAACAGCACCAACAAAAATAAGGCATCGTTGGTCTGCAATGTTTCGGGCAGTTTCCTTATAAGTTCCGGCTGCACCTTTGAGACAAGGCTGTCATAGTGCCTGATTTCATCCTCCTGCTTCATCGTGGCAGGTGGCGTGGACGCTGAAAGCACGGCTTCGATTTGCTTTTCTCCCGCTTCATACGTGTGCTGCCGCTTCTTTGGAACAAGTCTGTCCCACCGTTGTAGCATCCATGATTTTATCTGTCTGCCGTAAGCCATACCGATGGTACAGGGCAAAAGGAAAACCACGGCAAAGAGTGAGACCATGACAATGCACGTGCTCCAGTCCATGCGCTTATCCGGTGTGAACACGAAGGCAAGCAACAGCGAAAGCACGAACCATGAGGCGGTCAGGACAGAGCGGTCTTTAGAGAGCCACTTGTCTATGATGATGTCATACAAGAGGAAAAATTCGGCAACCAGTCCTATCCACCCGGCAATGGAAAGGGTGGCAAACACAAATCCTGCCGTGGCCGCTCCCATGCGGAAAGCGACGGCGGCAACCAGACTGAATGCGGTTGCGGCTACGACTGTAAGCGGCAAAAGCATCGTAAGGAAATTATCGGAGATTCGTTTCATCGCATATATAAGTGTTAGTCTTTGAAAATGTCATTGACACGGTTGACCGCCTCGTCTTTCTTCTGGTCGATAATTTTCGCGTATATCTGCGTGGTGGCAATGTTCTTGTGTCCGAGCAGCTTGCTCGTGGTATAAATGTCAACGTCAAGGGTCAGCATCATCGTTGCGAAGCTGTGTCTGCTCACGTGATAGGTTACATGCTTGGTTATGCCTGCCGCTTTCGCCCATTTGTCGAGGATTATGCAGATACGGCTCTCTGAGGGAAGGTCGAAAACCTTGTCTTCATCCCTTGCATCGCCACGCTCTGGCAGCCACTTCATCGCCTGTTGGGATAACGGCAGATATATAGGGTCTTTTGTCTTTTCCATTACTGTGAACACCCTCCATTGGTCGCCGTCCTTGTGGATGTCGCCCCATGTCAGGCTGACAACATCGCTGATACGCAGGGCGCAGTAGCAGGAGAATAGGAAAGCCTGCTTGACGGCGGGACGGGTGGGACACTCCGTCGCAATCAGTTTCTTCAATTCATCTATCTGCAGGAACTCACGCTTGCTTTCAGGGCGGTGGATGCGGTCGGCTGCGGCTATGTGCGTGAAAGGATTCTCGGACAGATAGTCATTCCGCACAGCCCAGTTCAGCATGGCACTGAGCACCGTAACATATCCGGCGGCGGTAGTCATGGTAATGGGTCGGTTCGTCCTCGCCTTGTAATCGTTCCGAAGGAAATTCATGAACGCCATGCAATAGTCCTTGTCTATCATCCTGAGGGGAACGTCACCACGGAATTGGGATGTCGCTTTTCGGATGCAGTTTACACTGCGTATTGTGGTATGCTTGCCATTGTCCTCCAGCCACCTTGCGTAAAGGTCAAGCAGTTCGGACAACTTGATACGTCCACGCAACATGATGTTGGAAACGCCTTTTTCATTATTGGTTAGTTCTATGATGCGGTCTGCCTTAATCTTGTTCGCCAATGTCATGTTGTGCTGGTTCATGGCACGGCTGGCAGGATCAAGTTCCGGGACAAGGTAGAGTTTCAGGAACTCATACGTCCGCTTCCCGTTACGGTAAATATCAAGATAGATTGACTTGTTTCCGTTCTGTAATTCCTTGAAGCGGATGCGGACAGGCTCTTTCGCCTTGATTACTTTCTTTGGTCTGGGCATGGTGTTTTATTTATTTTGTTTATTATTCGACAGGTATAACTGGTACTGTTTCGCTTTCAGGTTGCTGGTTGGCGGTAATCATCTTCATATACCCCCTCATCGTCTTAGGTGTCATCCCAAGCATACAACAGACAGTTCCAATATCGGTACCGGTGGTGAGCAATAGATATATAAAGGTGTTTTGCGCAAGCCTGAAATTCAGCGGTTGTTTCAGCCCGGCTTTCTCGCCCCAAAGATGTAGGATGTTCAATATTTCCGTACTCTTCGGCAATCCCTTGAATACCAGCCCACGACGGCTTGTCGTTTCGGGTAGCCACCGCATTGATATGTCGGTCAACGGGATGGATGATTTTCTTGAATGTACTTCAATGGTTGTTTTGCCTTCGTTCGTCTTTATGTCTTTCCATTTGAGTGAAAGGACATCGGCAAAGGACAGATATGTGAAGACGCTCAACATGAAAGCCTGTTTGACTTGCGGTCTTGACATTACGGGACATGGGGTATTCATCAAAACCTTTATTTCATCCACGGTCAGGAACTTTTTCAGCGGACGTTCCCTTGTGATGCGCCCGTGAATGTTCACGAAACGGAGAGGATTCACACCGATAATCCCATTGGTGACTGCGTTGTTGAGTGTGCTGCTGAAAAGATAAATGTAAGCCCTTGCCGTTGTCATGCTGATTTTCCCGAACTGTCCAGCATAGTCCTTGTGCAGAAAATCAACCAGTCCATCGCAATAATCTTCGTTAATGTCAACCACCTTCGTGTCTAACCCACGATAAGCCGCCACCGCCTTTCTCATACCTCTTATGTTTGTGGCGGTAGAAGCATCGCCTTTCGAGGAAACGATTTTTTCGTATTCGTCAACAGCCTCGCCTATGCTCATACCGGAAGGTTCTTTGACCTCTATGCCGAAACAAGCGGTGAACAATTCGTTCACCCTTTCAGTACGGATGGCTTCCGCCTCTTTCATCGTCTGTTTGTTCGTGCGGATGTTTTTCTTGGATGTTTCGGGTAACAAATAGAGACGGAGGGTTTCGCGTATGCGCTTTCCGTCCTTGTAATAGTCAAGGTAGATGGACTTCTTTCCGTTTTCCATCTCCTTGTATTTAAGCGTTATATGAGATTTTGTAGTGCTCATGTGAAGTTCTATTTGTTACTATTCGGTCATTTTTCACCTGCAAAATTACAAATATAATTTTAAAGTAACAAAATAGTAGCAAACAAAGTAACAAAATTAGCCCTATTTAGCGAAAATAGGAATCCATTAACCTTTTGCGTAACTTATATCTGTCTCTTATACACATCTCCGAGCCCACGAGACAAGAGGCAATCTCG
>ERZ1027070.228-NODE-228-length-26517-cov-6.154108_pt1 | contig 26517 bp, 35 predicted proteins | sample MGYA00519419_ERZ1027070 | MGnify/ENA primary metagenome ERZ1027070 (study PRJEB26926, sample SAMN06164837) | human gut metagenome | biome: ENVO:00009003; feature: ENVO:2100002; material: ENVO:00002003 | host: Homo sapiens | place: USA | collected 2012 ...
TCCTGCCTGATGGGTGATTCGACAGCGCTTGCCTCAGCAATTGTGCGGTGCTGCCCTAAAGACCCTTCCAGTTCTTTTATAGCCATTTCATAGTCCGCTACTTTCGACATAGCGTTGTTTTGTATTGAAATATCAGGAACAGTAAATGTAATTCCCTGTACTCTGTCGATGGAAGCACGATACGACCGAGAGAAGCCCATTTTTCCACCTTCGACTTCAAGAAGGTGTGCAAGATAACGAGGATTTACTTCAGAGGTCTTGCAGCGGAGGACACCGCAGTGATCTGTGGGATAGAACGGCATGTCTGAAGGCAAGTAGCTGGTCATCCAGTCTCCGTCGATTCCCCACAATACAGAGGGAACAGAGAAATCCGTAATCAGCAGCTTGTCAATAAAGCCAAACGGTGCAGTGACATTGGCGCTGTAAACGGGAATTTTACCATTCGATACAAGCTCTTTGTCCAAAACCCGCTTACCAATGGCAACGCTGAATTTTTGTGTATCAGACAGGCTCAGTTTGTACCCCCCCCATTGGTTGACATAACAACATCAAGTTCTGCAAACAGATCGGCTATCTTCTGTCTGTAGGTCTCAATGCTCATACGGGTGGCATTGTATTCCTCGTCGATTTTTGCACATTCGTCAATAACCTGTTGCTGGACTGGAATGGGCGGAACCGGAATCAGCATCTCTTCATAAAACGTTGCAGGTACACGACGATGTCCACTTGCTCCAGTCATTGCATCCTCAGCAGCTTTACGCACCGTAGTTTGATTGAGGAGAAGAAAGAGAAACTTAGTGAGAATTTCGCTTGTATGGCATCTAAAAGTATGGAACTCGCTACTACCAAATCCGATACCGTTCGTCAATCCCTCCGCAATTGCGCACTTTCCATTTTCCATGCATGGGGTTATTTTCGCAATAATGAAATCTCCCTCAGCAAAGTATGTATATCCTCCATTGCGTACTTCGCCGTAGGGACGATCAACTTTTCTTTCAATAAATCCTTCGCTGCTTACAGAGGCCATATCGATAAACGAAACAAGCAAATCGTCCGGAGTATCATGAATCTCGGTTTTTGAGGTATTCAGATCACAAACTGAAGCAAGTTTTACCAATGGATACTTGCTTGATATATGGAAAGCTTTCTTAACGCTTGTTCTTAGAGCCTTGTTGAAATTAACTCTCGAATAATCAAGCATATTCTTTGTATTGACAACGGACGCATAGGTGGCCTGTTCTTCGTTGAAAGAAGGTGCCATTCCATCAAAAGACTTCTTGATGGAATGAGCAAGAGTCCCTTGTGCTACTCGATCCGCATCATCATACATCTTTCCGCCTGGCGTGATGATCTGAATGCCCTCATTACCCTTGCGGTTTGACCAGTCGTATCCAAGGAATTCTTTCTGTGCCTTGTTATCTGCCGGAGCCGTAATGATCACAGTTGTCTGCTGATACACCAGCGAGAAATAAAACAGCTTTTCCCGCTCAATGGAGTAAGCGTACGAATACAATTTTTCCAGATACACGGCTGCCTGCTCGTCAGCACTTTTCTGCTGATATGCTTTTGTTTTCAGCAGGTTCTTCGCATCTGCGGAATCGGCAAACGCCGTCACATACATTTTGAAGTATTTGGATCCTTCCAGGTCTGCAACGGAAAGGGATTTATTCAAGAAGGCTCAGTACTCATTCTCACCGACATCAATCTGTGCAAGATATGCCTCGAAAATGTCTTTATCTTTCCATTCGGCAAGCTCTGCACCGCTGAAAACCGCATCCACAGAATCTGCTGACAGGTCAATCTGTTTCGGCGGTTCATTGAATTTTTCCAGAAACATCACGACAGTATTCGTTCCGGTCGCGCCAAAGGTTTTGGAACCGAAGGCGGCAATTCCCCGGATATAGAAATTCTGCAAAAGCTGCTCCCTGGCTCCGGTGTAGCTTGCGCTGTCATTTGAGAGAATAGAACTCGGTAGGATCACCGCCGCGACTCCCTGCGGCTTTAGCAGCTGTGCAATTCGCTCCACAAACAGCGTTTCAATCTCTCCGCCGTTCATGCCAATTCGGTCAAGAAGGGTAAAGCTGTTGTTTTTAAGTTGTAAATGCTGCTTGAAATCTTTTACTGCATATGGCGGATTAGCAACCAGAATATCAAAAGTGCCGTTCTCAATCCCCTTATCAGGTACGTTTTCCAACCCGTCGCCGAAAATAATGTTGCCCTCTCCTGCGCCGTTCATAAACAGGGATATTTTTGCAACGCGGGCAAGACGGTAGTCTTTTTCGATTCCGTAAATGTGATCTCTGGCCCATGCGTTATTTCCATCTGACTGCGCGAAATAATTGATCGCTTCGATAGCTTCAGTCAAAAAATGTCCAGCTCCGCAGGCGTAGTCAATGACCTTTGGATAAACATTTCCTCTATCAGACTTTACCATCCGATCAACAGGCAGACTATCCCAAATGAAACGAGTAATCGGCATCGGCGTAAAGAATTGTCCTTCATTCTGCTTGAACCCCTTGTTCAACAGCTGCTCAAAGAGATCGCCCAGGAATTGATGCTTTGACGGATAGACAATTCTGTATTTTTCAAACAACTGCACCATCTCAACAAGAATCTTTCCGTTTTGATAGAACAGTTCTTCATTGTGGACATCTTTGAACGCAAAATCATTGTTCGAATAGAATTTCAAAATACGGATCGTATTCTGAAGATCCTCAATCGCTCTTTTGCGTTTGGAACCGGTATACGTTGAGAATAGCCATTCTGGATAATCAGCAGAAACATAGAGTATTTCCTCACGCATGAATTTCTCCATACCGTCCCGGTGCAGCCGTTGGAGTCGATCTTGCAGAGTCTCGTATGTATCCGTTCCTTGCTTATACTGGAATTCTACTTCGTCGTCTTCGTTCTTCGTGCTTTCATCGACAAGCTTACAAATAAACAGCGCAACAAGTCTATTGAAGGCGTTTTCCTTGTCACTTACATTATTGTGCCGCAGAATTTCTTCAAACTTGTTGACAATCTTATCATCTGGTGTGAAATCGCGAAGGTCCTTTTTCCGAAGCGGTTTTACCCCAATTTGATAGGCAACGGAATCTTCGGAGAAGATCAGATCGTCATGGATCTGACTTCCATAGGTTTCTTTCCATGCTTCATACTTGGCTGATGTGGTATGCGCATCCCGATAGAGCTTTATAGACTTATCCTTTTTTGAAAGCAGGATGATATTTGCATCGTCGGAACAGTCAATCGTAGGTGCTTTATATGCAATACAGCCACTCCTCAAATCAGAGGCATACAAAACCAGCCATTTGCAAGACTGCTCTTGCTGCCAATAGGAGAACAACTGCGCTCCGTCGCTTTTTGTATTATTAAGCGCTTTGTCGTACTCTCTGCCCCAGGTTTTGCACTCGATAATAAAAAGCATATTTCCGCTTGTATCACTTACGCAAATATCGGCGCGTCCGCCTTTGGCGTCGTGCCCAAGATGCCACTCTTTTTCCAGCTCTATATGTTCCGGACGATATCCTTTTGACAAAAGACGGCATACGCATTCAAATACAACGAAGTTCTCTTTCTGATCAAAACCATCGTTGCGCTCTCTGCCCTTTATTTCATTTGGATAAATCAGTCTTTTTGCTTGGAAATCTACTTTCAGGCTGCACCCAATCTCAAAAAATACCTTTTCATATATATCGCCATATGCAACAAATCCCAGAGTTTTTAAGGCGTCTTTCAAATTTGAAACATCTATCATAATCATCTGCTCCTTGCTCGTTCTATAATCCAAGGTACCGAAACGCTATCGGCATTATTATAGGCCCCCCTAATTCTTCAGTGCTGTGATGGGCACCACATACACGCCATCCTCGCGCTGGTAGGCATAGGGGGAGGTGCCGGTCAAAACCATTAGGAAGGAGGGTTCTTTCATTTTTGTCGTGTCGATCTTACCAGCGACAATCTTCAGCGTATGCGCACCTTCCTCAATAAGCCTGTCTCCGCCGAGCTTGACCTCTACAAGGCCATAGCTTCCGTTGCGCAGGTGGATAACGGCGTCGCACTCCAAGCCCTCTTTGGTACGGAAATGATACACACTGCCGTCCAGTGCTTCCGCGTAGACGCGCAGATCGCGGATGCAAAGCGTTTCAAAGAACAGACCGCAGGTCTCCAGGTCGTTCAGCAGATCACCTGGGCCAATGCCCAGCGCTGCAGTGGCGATAGAAGGATCGACAAAATAGCGTGTGTCAGATGTGCGGATCGCTGTCTTGGAGCGAAGATTCGGACTCCAGGCAGGGCAATCCTCTATCACAAAGATCTTTTTCAGCGCATTCGTATAGGAGACAACGGTATCCTTACTCAGTTCCATATCGTCGCTGACATTGATATCCTCGCAGATCGTGGTGTTCGGTGCCTGTGTTCCCTGATGACGCGCAAGAGAACGCATCAAGAGCCGTGCGCGGGTCTCATTGCGGGAAACGCCGTCCACTCGGCTGATATCGGACTTCACAACTGCATCCAGGTAGTCAAAGGCTTGTACCAGTGCATCGTCGCCCTCCAGGAAGGTCGCTTGGGGCCAGCCGCCGCGACAGATGAGAAATGCAATATCCTCCAGTGTAGCCTTGTTTTCCGCAAAGGTTGGTTTATCATCGGGGGAAAACAACGCACCGAGACTGACTGCGCCGGAGGACTCACCGGACTCATACAGGCTCATGGGCCGCATCTTGATCCACGCAAAGCGGCCGGTACCCGTATGATGCACCTGCTCCATCTCCGCAGGCACAGCGGAACCGGTCAACAGGAAGTGTCCGAAGCCGTCCCGGTGATCCACTTCAAACCGCACAGCATCCCACAGCTTGGGAGCCATTTGCCATTCGTCGATCAGGCGCGGCGTCTCACCCTGGAGGAGGGAACGAGGGCTGATATCCGCCAACTGGAGGTTTTGCTTTACCCGATCCGGGTCGCTCATATACAAAATACTGGAGGCGTGCTGTTCGCAGGTGGTTGTTTTTCCACACCATTTTGCTCCTTCCACAAGGATCGCTCCTTTGTTTCTCAGGCGATTTGCAATAGTCAAGTCAATCACTCTCGGCCTATAACTTGCCATATAGAGTCCCTCCACGCTATAGAATGACTATATTATAGCGGATCAGCGCGTCCAATTCAAGATAATCCAGCGATTTGGCGAAAATATTTTCTGCGATTTGGCGATGCTGCAGCTGCCAAATCTGCAAATCTGTTTTTCGCACATTGGGCTTTTCCTTCGGGTTGCGCTATCATGTGGATGATGATAAAAACCCATACGGCGGGCGTGAAGGAGGAAGAGTATGTACAACAGATTCGCAGAAATGCGCAGGCGGTATCTGCGCGAGCACAGGGACGGCATTTACACGGGGATGCTGCTGACCGGCAAGCTGGACGAGCATCTCAAGGAAATCGGTGACACGGCGCAGGAGATGTTTGATCAACTGGCCGAACAGATGAAGAAAGCCGAAGGTGTCACTGAGCGGCTGAAGGCCGAGAATCAAATGGAATGGGTGGGACGGATGAACAGCATCCGCAGCCGTGCGGAGGAGGTTGTCCTTTCTGAGCTGGTTTATTGCTGAGGTGTGGTGATGTTCAAGCATAGAAGAAATCGAGTGTTAGCACTCTGCGCCGGCGAGCGACGGCTGCTGACAAAGGCCCTGTTGTCCTTTCGGAACAAGCTGGTAGCAAGCGGCAAGCCCACCGAGGATATCAATGAGCTGCTGATCCGGCTGCTACGGTAAAAAAGGAATACGAAAAACGAGCGCCTGCTTCTGAAAAGAGGCAGGCGCTTATTTTTATGGCATCAATTTTGCTGCCACACCGATGAAATCCGGAATGGACATGGCATCAATTTTGATGCCATAGACGAAAAATGGCTCCATTTCGGAGCCACGAGCAGTCCTGCATAGGAAAATGGCTCCGATTTGGAGCCAAAACAAAAGAATTTTTCAAGGGGGTTAATTTTTTGGCCTTCTCGCTGCCTACCAAGTGAGGGGAACTTTGAAAAAGCTCTGCACAAGCTCGGATTTTTATAATTTACCAGCTCAAAAGAAAAAATTTTGAAAAGCAGTGGGAAAATCCGAAAAAAATTCGGCAAAGGGAAAGTGAGAGGAGCTTCTAAGCTTCCCCCGTGTACCTCGACAACTGAATAGCCGTTACCGAGACAGATATGACTGTGCGACGACCGCAAAAGAGCGAGCACGGCGACGCCGCGGAGGCCCCGGGGCAGGCATATAAAAACGATATCGGAAGTACGGCACCAATCAAAAAACACAATTACCAGCGAAAGAAAGAAGGTGAAACACATGAACAAGCTACAACTGATCGATGCCGATACCCTGTATTACAAACCCCTTGCCCACCCCAAAATGCTCATCGACGGTGTTCTCTCCGACGGGCTCGCTATTCTAGCGGGTGACTCCAAGATCGGCAAGAGCTGGATGGTGCTGTGGCTGTGCCTGCAAATCAGCTGCGGCGAGGCGGTGTGGGGGCTGCCCACCAGAAAAACCGATGTGGTATATCTGGCTTTGGAGGACCGGGAATGGCGCGTTCAGCAGCGTATGCAGGAGCTGACGGACTCTCCGCCGGAGAATCTCCGCTTCGGCTTTTCCTGTGGACAGCTGGGCGCGGAGCTGGAGGGGCAGATCGAGGAGACTCTGCGGGAATTTCCCTCCACGGGCCTGATATTCATCGATACCCTCCAAATGGTGCGGGACAATACTTCCGCAAAGGTCAATGCCTATGCCCAGGACTACAAGGATCTGTCCGGCCTGAAAAAGCTCGCCGATGACCACGGCATTTGCATCTTCGTTGTCCATCACACCCGAAAGGAGCGGGACAGCAGCAATATCTTCAACGACATGACCGGCTCCACAGGCATTTTGGGCGTGGCGGATACGGGGATGATTCTCCGCAAGGATGACCGCTTCGGCGATTGCGCTACTCTCTGCATTACGGGCCGGGATGTGGAGGAGAAGAAGCTGAAAATGCAGATGCGGGGCGTTCGATGGGAGATTACCGAGGCGCTCAGCGCCGACGATTTGCGAAAGGAACGCATCCCGGACTTTGTTTTTCAGGTGGCGGATTTCCTTTTGGCGCACAGGCAGTTTCGTGGCACGGTGTCCCAGCTGCTTGCCGCCGTAGGTAATACGGAGCTGAAGCCCAACCTCGCCAGCAAGCATCTGACCCGCCATTACAGCGATGTGCTGCTGCCCCTGGGAATCACATACGAATATCGCAAAACGGCGGCTGCCCGGCTGGTGCTTTTGGAGCTGCATGACGGTGCTGACGGTCATGACGGTTCCTCCGGGAGCGAGAGACTTGCGTCACTGCGGAAACAGAATGACGGAACCTTTCGGCTTCCCCAAGCATCGTCACAAGCGTCATCTGCGTCATGGGAGGAGGCGGAGGGCGATGAGGAATTGCCGCTTTAAGGGGTACGGGGCTATACACCGCTTTTTTATCCGTAAGGATAACGAGCATGGGATTTGTGTAGCCATGCGGCACCCAATTCCCCCGTATCTGCCGATACGAAAGGGGCGCGCCCCTGTAACCCCGCTGAAAGGATGTGATATCTATGCGAACTCGAACAGAGGAAATCAATGTGCGGGTCTATAAAACCGAAAAGAATACCATTCGCAGAAAGGCAAAGAAATGCGGCATGAATATGTCGGAATATCTCCGAACCTTGGGAACCGGTGCAGCGGTGAGAGAGGCTCCGCGCTGGGAGCTGATGCTGGCGTATCAGAAGCTGACAACGCTCCACGATACCGTCCGCTACGAGCTTGCCATGAGGGACTTTGACGAGGCCCTGACCGAGATTGAGAGCCTGCTTCTGCGCGCTTATCACGGGAAGGAGGATGGCGATGGCGGTGACGAAGATCTGGGCGATCCATGACAGCGTCAGCCGTGTGGTGGACTACTGCACCAATCCCAGCAAGACCAAGCTGAGCGACCTGGAGCAGGTGCTGCTGTATGCTGCCGACAAAGGAAAAACTCTGGATGAGGGGGAGCAGCAATACGCCGTCACCGGAATTGGCTGCAGGGCGGAGTCAGCCGCAAGGGAGATGGCTGCCGTGCAGAGGCGCTTCGGCAAAGCCGGCGGCAATGTGGCCTACCACGCCTACCAGTCCTTTAAGACCGGTGAGGTCACGGCGGAGGAATGCCATCGCATCGGCGTGGAGACGGCGCGGCGGCTTTGGGGGAACGACCGGCAGGTGCTTGTTGCCACTCACTTCAACACCGGCACTTATCACAACCACTTTGTTGTGAATCCGGTGAATATGTGGACGGGCAAGAAGTTGGAGGCAAAATACGAGGTTTACTACAAGCTGCGGGATATGTCCGACCGTATCTGCAAGGAGCATGGCCTGCCGGTGGTGAAAAATCCCCAACGGCATAAAACGGCGCGGACGGTCTACTTTGCCGAAAAGGACGGCGAGCCCACCCGCTACAACCTCATGCGGCGGGCGCTGGACGAGGCGCTGACGATATCGAGCAGCTGGACGGAGCTGAGTGCCGTGCTGCGGAAGAAGGGCTATGTGTTCGTGTGCGATCCCTACCGCAGGTACGCAACCATCCGTTCTTTAAGCGCTAAAAAGTATATGCGCACCTTCCGGCTGGGAGCCGAATATGACAAGGAGGCGCTGCAGGACAGGCTGCTGGAGAACCAGCGGGACATCCGTGTGACCCGGCGTTATTTTGAATTCATGAGGCCCTACACACGGGAATATGCCAGGAAAAATCCGCCGACGGAAGAATATTACCGGCAGCGGGATTTTTATCTGCATTTGCCCCGCGTCACCGGTTTGAGCTTCTTCCGCTGTGTGGCAATCGTGCTGGGCGTTGCGCCGCTGTACGAAAAGGAGTATCGGCAGCCCTTGTCAGCGGAGTGCCGAGAGGCTTGCCGCAAGCTGGATCGCTTCACCGCTGAGATAACGCTGGTGTGTCGGGAGCATTTGGACACGCCGGAGGATGTGCAGAGGTTTCTTGCACGAATGGACAAGGAGATGGATGCAATAACCGCTGCACGCAGCAAAATCCGCAATAAGCAGCGAGGCTGCGCCGATCCTGCGGAGAGGGTCGAGCTGAAAAAGTCCTGCGCCGCCTGTACCGCAGAGCTTTCCCGGCTTCGGAAACAAAAGCAAACCGCCTATAACATGATTGAGGATAACCCAAAGCTGAAAGACCTCTTGGTGTGTGAATTGGATGCGTGGGTGGAAAACGACCCCTACCTATCCCCGCGGGAAAAGCAGGTGCTGCGAAATCAGCAACCGTCCCAAGAGGATAAGACGATTATATGATGAAAGGAAGGATTCGATGAAGAACGACCGATCGATTGATTTGGGGCTGACCGGGTATGAGGAGCTTTTTATGAGCACGGAGGAACGGCTCGATGCGAAAAAGCCAAGGGTAGAGGCAATCCCGCTGGCTGCCCTCACACCCTTTCGAAATCACCCCTTTAAGGTGAAGGAGGACGAGGAAATGGCGCAGCTCATGCGGAGCATTGCCGATGCCGGCGTGCTCTCTCCGGCACTGGCAAGGCCGCTGCCTGACGGCGGCTATGAGCTGATCTCCGGTCACCGGCGGCTGTCAGCGTGCAAGGCGCTGGGGATGGACACCATGCCGGTGATTATCCGTGACCTGACAGACGAGGAGGCTGTTATCACCATGGTGGACAGCAACCTGCAAAGGGAGCACATCCTGCCGTCGGAAAAAGCATTTGCGTACAAGATGAAAATGGAAGCATTAAAAAGTCAAGGGAAACGCACGGATTTAACTTTATCGCAAGTTGCGACAAAGTTGGATGCTGCAGCAGAAATCGGAAAAAGAGTAGGGGAAAGCCGAGATCAAGTGTTCCGCTACATCCGTCTCACAAACCTGATCCCCGAAATCCTCCAGATGGTGGACGACGGAAAGATTGCCCTGACTCCGGCGGTGGAGCTGTCCTATCTGCAGCCGTCCGAGCAGGAGATGCTCTTCTCCGTGATGGACAGCGATGAGGTAACGCCGTCCTTGTCTCAGGCCCGGCGGCTGCGGCGCATGAGCGAGGCGCAGACTCTCACGGATGACGCGGTGCTGCAGCTTCTGTCCGAGGTTAAGGGTAATCAGGTGGAATATGTGAAGGTGCCGGTAGACAAGCTCCGCAGCTTTTTCCGTCCGGACACCTCCATGAAGCAGATGACCGAGACACTTGTCAAGGCCATGGATTTTTACAACAAACACTTGGCGCGGCAGCGCAAAGGCCGGGACGCCCGGTGAAAGGAGATTTTACAATGAAAGAAATCATAAAAGAAATCATTGAATTCGATTTGGACGAAGGAAGAATGGACTATCTGGATGATATGATTGACGTGTTTTCCAAAGACGGCTGTGAAATGGTGGATATCCTCTTCGACAGATTCCTAAAGAAATACTACGCTGATATTGATGTCAGCAACGAACGAATGACCATCAATCTCACTGACGAAGAAGGACATGTATTGTCCTTTAATCTGAGCCAAAGCGAGGTCCATTATGTGCTTCACATGGTCGAAAGAAGGCTCAACAGCTTTATGCGCGACGACGGAGGAGGTGGTTTCGGTGACGAAGACTGAGCTGCAGGCCATGTATGAAGTGATGTTCACGGACTACCCCGATATTGTGAACGTCGCCCAGGTCCAATCCATGCTGAAGATCAGCCGCCATCTGGCCTAAGAGCTGATCGGCGACGGGTATATCCCCGGCATGAAAATTGGAAACGCCTACCGCGTTCCGAAGATCAACGTGATTCGCTACGCCCTCTCGGCGGGAAATCCCCTGCCTGCGGCGTGACACGGATTTGAACTGAAATGACACATTGGACGGGCATCTGAGTAGACCCTATAATGAATACGGTCCGAAAGGGTGCCCGTTCATACGCTGTTAGCAAAAGGAGGTATTGATGAATGATAGCGGGACACCTGCAAATCAAAAACGACTACTATTATATGGTCCTGAGCTATTTGGACGCCAACGGCAAACGAAAGCAGCCGTGGTTTCCAACGGGACTGCCAATTAAAAACAACAAAAAGCGCGCGGAGAAGATGCTGCTGGAGCTGCGTCAGACCTATGTTCCCCCTGCCGAGCACAAGTCAAACGGAGAGTTGTCCGCCGACATGCTCTTCGCCGACTATATGGAGCTGTGGCTGGAGGTCGTTCGCAATTCAATTGAGATAACAACCTTCTCCTCCTATACCCAGATGGTAAAGGGGAAGATCGTGCCGTACTTTCGCAAAACCGGCGTCAAGCTGGGCGAGCTTCAGGCCAGGCATATTCAGAGCTTCTATCTGTACGAGCTGAAAACCGTATGTCCCAACACGGTAATTCACGAGCACGCCAATATTCACAAGGCTCTGAAATATGCCGTCAAAATGGACCTGATTCCCTTCAACCCCGCCGACAAGGTGGAGCGCCCCAAGAAGCAGCGGTACATTGCGGACTATTACCGACAGGAGGAGCTGGAGAGGCTGCTGGAAGCGTCCAAGGATCATCCGTACTCCCTGCTGATTCAGATGACCGCCTTTTACGGCCTGCGCCGCAGCGAGGCGCTGGGGCTGAAATGGGACGCCATCGACTTTGAGCGGGACACCATCACCATTAAGCACATTGTAACCAACGCAAAGATAGACGGCAAATGTGAAATCGTCTGCGCCGACCGTGCCAAGACGAAATCCAGCCTGCGTTCCCTGCCGCTGGTCAGCAACATCCGGGAAAAGCTGCTGGCGCTGAGGGAGCAGCAAAAGGAGAATCGGCGCGTATGCGGAAATTGCTACAGCAAAAAGTATGACGGCTATGTTTTTGTGGATGCCATGGGCAATATCCTCAACCCCAGAAGCGTTACCGCCAATTTCAGCAAGCTGCTGGAGCAGAACGGCCTGCGGCACATTCGCTTTCACGACCTCAGACATAGCTGCGCCTCACTGCTTTTGGCAAACGATGTGCCTCTGAAGCAAATCCAGGAGTGGCTGGGTCACAGCGATATCGGCACGACGGCGAATATTTACAGCCATTTGGATTACAAGTCCAAGATCACCTCGGCAAATGTAATGGACAATATCCTGACTCTGCCGGACACAGGGCAGACCGGCTGGCACACCTGAGTTCTTGCCGAAAATCATGTACGCCGATGTGACCTTGAGAGAAAAGAAAAGCCCAGTCATATGGGCAAAAGCCTTGATATGACTGGGTTTTTGGCGGAGCTGTGCGCTCAATATCCGAACTCGAGATAGTGAGCGTATTGTTCCCCGAAATGTTGAAAGTCAGCACGAGCTTTCTGCCTTTATCCCCATCATCGTACACATAAACCGAGTTGACAAGCGTGTCGATGATACGCCGCTGATACTCAACATCTTCTACATCACCCCTCTTGAACGATTCGAGCCAATACATGATTCGCTCCTTCGTCAAGAGGGGCTTTTTCATTTCTTCCCGGGCAATCTGCCCTTCGAGGTCTCTACGTTCTTCTTCCAGCTCCTCAAGACGTTCCTTCGTTGTTGATGTGATAATGCCTTGCTCTATTGCAGACATGAGGTTCTTTATTCTCTTATTGGTCTCCTTCAATCGTTCCTGTAAACCTATGAGAACGGAAGTGTCTTGAAGCTCCTTCTCAATCAACTCCATAGCTCGAGTGGATATTTTCTCTATGTTTTCATCGGTGAGTACCTGTTGCACCGTGAACTCAACGACAGTCCGCTCGAGCCATTCTTTTTTCTCGACCTTCTTCTCGCAGTTGTGCTTCCTCTTACGATTCACGCACTTGTAATAATGGTGAACCTTCCCGGTCTTTGAAGTACCGCTCTCACCCACCATAGGCTCGCCACAGTGACCGCAGAAGACCTTCGTGGTGAGTAGGTAGTCTTCAATAGCTTTGGCTTTTGCCCGGGCTGTGTAGTTGTGTCGGAAGGTTGCCTGTACCTTATCAAACAGGGTCTTGTCGATGATAGGTGGTACTGCGTCTTCCAAGACTACATCATCATATCGGTACACTCCGATGTATTTATCATTCCGCAGAATCCGGGACAAGCTGTTCTTATTAAAAGCATTTCCCCGGGAGGTCTTAAACCCATGCTCATTCAGCCAATTCACAATCTGCGTTTTGGACTTGCCCTCTGCGTACATCGTGAAGATGGTTCTGACGGCTTTTGCACCCACTGGGTCAATCTCATACTGGCGGTCGTTTCCTATCTTATATCCAAGCACAGGACTTCCCATAGCGATACCGTGGAGAGCGTTTTCTTTCAAACCTCTCTTGATACTCCGGGCAAGGTTCTCGCTGTAATACTCTGCATAGCCCTCGAGGACGGATTCAAGAATGATTCCCTCCGGGGTATCCGGCATTGGCTGTTTGGCGTAGCAAATCTTCACACCATTACGTTTGAGTTTTGCTTTGTAGATGGCACTGTCGTACCTGTTCCGGGCGAAACGGTCAAGGGTGTACATAATCACAGCGTCAAAATGCCCCTTCTCGCTGTCCTTGATAAGCCGCTGGAAGCTCGGTCTGTTGTCTGTCTTGCCGGAGATAGCCCGGTCAATGTATTCGTCTACGACAACGAAGTCGTTCTTGAGGGCAAATTCGTGACACTCACGAAGCTGTCCCTCGATTGATTCTTCTCGTTGGTTGTGGCTCGAGTAACGAGCATATATTACCGCTTTGATAGTCTCACCTCCAATATCTTCTTTCTATATATCAAAGCGAAGGGAATGACCTTATCACACTGCCGCAGTTGTTCCCTTATCCCCCTCAAGCTCCTCACGGTTCTCAAATTCATAAGCCATAGACATGAACTCATGCTTTGCTCGCCGGGACAATCCCCGGTAGATACGAAGAATGTCTTCTTCGTCTTCATTGGCTGGTTTGGTCTCGGGTATGTCTTCCTCGTCTGCGAAGAAGTCCATGACGGAACACTCAAGCAATTTTGCCATTTCCAGCATTTCGGATTCCTTCGGCAATGACCCTTTAGTGTTGATGGCTGTTGCGAAAGAACTTGAACCCTTAACCGCTTTGACAATGGCGGTCAGATTCGTGCCTTTTTCAGCACAGATACGATTGATATTCTCTGCGAATGTCATAGCAATTCCTCCTCTGCAAAAAATAAATTCGTAAAACCCGAATTCCCCTATTGACAATTCGCATAATAAGAATTAGAATAAGAACATGAAGTTCGGGAAATGCGAATTGACAATAAGAAAGCGACCTCTCGAAAATGGCAGTTTCCGGGAAGTTATAGTTATTGATGGTCTTATAAGAATAATAACAATAATTCGCCTATTTGTCAATGGCAATTCTGATTTCAAGAATTTATATCGTAAAGGAGGTAAGAGATTCGTGGACATTAAAGAGAGAATGGCAAGTGTGGGAATGACACAGGTAGACATGATACTGGAATTGCAGAAGCGAGGTTATGCAGTTCAGCCGCCTATGATGTCAAGTATTCTCCGAGGGGTTTATACCTATCCCAAGGCAAAGCAGATTCTCGCTGTTTGCGAGGAAATTCTCAAGGAACGTGAGAATGAATGAACCTGTCAGAAGTACAGGTAAATGACCTCGCAAGACCCTTAGTGGGTATCATCACAAAGTTTTACGCAGACCCTAAGAATGAGGAGGATTTTCAGAAATGGCTACGCAATGTAGAGGAACGAAAACAAAAAGAATCAACAGACACAAGCTCGCTGTGATTCAAGCATATATCATCATCGGTACGCTGGTACTGATTGGCTTTATCGGTGGTCTTGTCGTAGGACGAGCTACCGCTCCGAAGAAACAAGTTACCGTAACGGAGACGGTTGAAGTTCCTTCCTACGAAGCCGATTCCCTCCCGGTTGCCGAAGAAGTTACATACTTCGATGTACCACTTTCACACAGCTTGCAGAGATACATCTACGAGGTGTGTGCGGACGAAAATGTTCCAGTGTCACTCGTTATCGCAATGATAGACCAAGAGAGCAAGTTCAACCCGGAAGTGGTTAGTAAGACCGGGGATTACGGTCTCATGCAGATTAACACCATCAATCACGAATGGCTGGCAGAGGAATACAGAATAGCAGATATGCTCGACCCCTATCAGAATGTCTTCTGCGGAATCAAAGTAATTGGTTCGTATATTCAGAACTACAATGACTACGGTTTAGCTCTGATGGCATACAACATGGGTGACTACGGTGCTAAGAAAGCATGGGAAAACGGTATCAAATCCACCTCATACAGTGAGAGTGTTCTCGCTCTCATGCAACAGTATGAACAGGAGGTGAATGTAAATGCCACAAATGCTGACGCTAAGTAACGGCAGACCCGAAACAATCCTATCCCCGAAGGATTTCGAGGATTTGATTGACAAGCACATGGGTATGGACTGTGCCAACTACTATCAGAATCAGATAGAACAGCTTTCAGAACTCATTCGAGACCTTGACAGTTATGTGGACGATAAAGACGTTCACTCGACCGTCAAGGAGGTGCTGAAAGAACATGGCTACTAACCGAAAAATCGGTAACAGTTTTGAGACCGAGTTCTGTGAGTTACTGTTCCAGCACGGATTTTGGTGTCACAACATGGCGCAGAACGCCGCCGGGCAACCAGCAGATGTTATCGCTGTCAAAGGCAAAACGGCGTACCTCATTGACTGTAAGGTGTGTTCAAACAACCGATTTCCTCTCTCGAGAGTGGAAGAAAATCAGCACTTTGCTATGGAAACATGGAAAGCCTGTGGAAATGGCGAGGGCTGGTTCGCACTCAAGGTTGAGGACGAAATCATTATGATTCCGCACTTTTCAATGGTGGCTCTCTCCTATGAGAAGTCAGCTCTGAATCTGACAGATATTCGAGAGTATGGAACGCCACTGGAAAGGTGGTTGAAGAAATGCTGATTGAAGTCTCAAACACACTGACGGTCGAGAACCCTACCCCGGAAATGGTGCTGTGGTGCAAGAGAAATCTCACCATACCTAACCCGGAATATGCGAAAAAATCTCGCATGAACCTATGGCTCGGTAACACGCCGAAAGTCCTGTCGCTCTATGAGACCCGAGGAACAACACTGGTGCTTCCGTTTGGAACACTCCGGCTACTCCCGAAGGATATATCTGATAAGGCACTGTTCTTGAGCGAATTTGCCCCTCCTGTGGAGGTAAATTATAACGCCGATGTTCCACTCTATGACTATCAAGAAACCGCCGTACAAGCGATGGTAGCCGCCCAGTATGGGATATTACAGAGTGCCGCCGGAAGCGGTAAAACGCAGATGGGAATTGCCCTCGCCGCAAGGCTGGGGCGGCGTACATTATGGCTCTGCCACACACTCGACCTTATCAAACAGAGTAAGGAACGAGCCAAGCTCTATATGAGCGAAGACCTCATGGGTACTATCACGGAAGGAAAAGTCAATCTCGGTGAGGGAATCACCTTCGCCACGATTCAGACAATGTGCAAGCTCGACCTCGCACAGTACCGGGACTACTGGGATTGCATTATCACAGACGAGGTACACCGGGTCAGCGGCAGTCCTACCGCCGTGACACAGTATCAAAAAGTGCTGAACAGTTTATCGGCACGACACAAATACGGTCTGTCAGCAACGGTACACAGGTCAGACGGAATGATTAAAGCCACCTACGCCCTCGTTGGTGAGGTTGCCTACAAAGTCCCGGACGAAGCTGTGGCTGACAAGATTATGAAGGTGGGTATTTACCCTGTGGGTACAGGGGTGCAGATAAGCCGGGAAGCCCTCAACACGGACGGAACGCTGAACTACACCAAGCTCATTACCTATCTTACCGAAAACGCCGCCCGGAATCAGCTCATTGCGGATTCTATTGAGCAGAGACCTTCTCTGATTCTGTCGGACAGGTTAAACCACCTCGAGGAGCTTATAAGTCTTCTCCCGGCTGATATGCAGAAGGACGCTGTGATGATAAGCGGCAAAATGACAACCAAAAAGGGCAAGGCTGAACGAGAACAGGCTCTTGAGGACATGAGGAGCGGCAAGAAGAAATACCTCTTTGCTACCTACTCACTGGCGAAGGAAGGACTGGACGTACCACGGTTGGAGCGTCTGTACCTCACCACCCCACAGAAAGACTACGCCGTGGTGACACAGAGTATCGGGCGTATCGCTCGCACCTTCGATGGAAAGTCAGACCCTATCGCCTACGATTTCGTGGACGATATAGCTTACCTCGTGAAGTCCTATAAGAAGCGATGTACGACCTATCGAAAGAACGGTTGTTATTTCGTGAAGGAAGGAGGGACAAGCCCATGCGATTGATTTCTTATGACTGTGAGGTCTTCGCCTATGACTGGCTCGTAACCCTCAAGGATAAGGAAACAGGCGTTTACACCTGTATTTGGAACGACAACGAAGCTCTGAAAATGGCATTGTCCGATGATTGTATCTATGTCGGTTTCAACTCGAAACACTACGACCAGTACATCATCAAAGCGATTGCCGCTGGGTTATCCCCGGAGGAAATTAAAAGGGTCAACGATTTCATTATTGCCGGAGGGCAAGGCTGGCAGTGCCCGCTTCTCGATGGTATCTACTTCCGTTTCAGCAACGTGGATATTCGAGACGATACGCAACAGGGTCTATCCCTTAAAGCTATTGAAGGACACCTCGGTATGTCGGTTAAAGAATCCAGCGTACCGTTTGACATTGACCGTCCTCTCACCCCGGAGGAAAAAGCCGAGACGGAGTTCTACTGTAAACATGACGTTGATACCGCCGAGAGACTGATTGACATTCGTAAGGACTACTTGAAGAACAAAATCAACCTCGGTCGGCTGGCTGGTCTTGATGAAGTCAAGGCAATGGGTATGACGAACGCCAAACTGACTGCGGCAATGCTGAAAGCTACCAAGAAGCCGCACGATGATGAACGCAAGTATGTGTACCCGGACAATCTGCGAAAAGAGTACATACCGCCGGAGGTCTTCGCTTTCTTCGATAGAATGTATGACCTCTCCATTTCGGACAGCGAGCTTTTCAAGGGCAAGTTCAATCTGAATATCGGTGAGTGTCCTGTGACCCTCGGGTATGGCGGTATTCACGGTGCAATCCCGAACTTCTTTTGGGAGGAAACCGAGGATAGAGGGATTTGGAACGAGGACGTAGGAAGCTACTACCCACACCTCTGTACCATCAATGGGTACACGAGCAGAAACATTCCGTCTCCGCAGATTTACGAGGATATTCTCGACCGCCGTATGAAAGCGAAAGCCGCTGGCGATAAGCACACGGCGAACGCTCTGAAACTGGTTTGCAACACCACCTACGGTTGCTTGCTGAATCAGTACAACGACCTCTACGACCCTCTCATGGGAAGGTCGGTCTGCATTTCCGGGCAGTTGTATCTACTGGAACTTGCAGAACATTGTCACCAAGAGATTGAAGGACTGCGAATTGTCCAGCTCAACACGGACGGTATCATGGTCGAGTGCGATAAGAAGGACTACGACACACTGACCGCTATCTGTGCTGAATGGCAGTCTCGTACAGGCTTTGACCTCGAGGAAGATACCGTTATCAAGATAGCGCAGAAAGACGTAAACAACTACGTTGAGGTTCAGCCGGGTGGCAAAGCAAAAGCCAAAGGCGGCTATCTCGTGAAGGGTATCGCTCCGGCTGGTGCTTTCAATATCAATAACTCCTGTGTGATTGTGGCTACCGCCCTAAAGGAGTTCTTTGTAAACGGAACACCTGTCGAAGACACCATCAATAGTTGCGATGATATTTTCCAGTTTCAGATTATCGCCAAAGCCGGGGCGAAGTACCGAGAAGCCTATCATGTGGTGGACGGTGAAAAGCAGTCCGTTCAGAAGGTGAACAGAGTGTACGCCACAGCGGACGAGAGATACGGAAAAATCTTCAAGGTGAAAGCCGAGGACGATTCCGAAGCGAAAATAGATTCTCTCCCGGAACACTGTATCATCGACAACGATAACGAGCTTTCCGTTGACGAAGTAGACAGAAGTTTCTACATCGCAATGGCGAAAAAGCGAGTTGACGATTTCAAGGGTATCAAACCCGAAAAAACTAAAAAGCCAAGGAGGACAAAGAAAATGGCAACTACTACCAAGACCGCAAATGTATATCAGAAGCTCCTTACTGCAAGGGCAAAGTTCCTTGAAGCGAACGTGGAGAAGACAGGAAAGAATATGCACCTGTCCTTCAAATACTTCGAGCTTGAGGACATTGTACCGACCGCTATCCGTATTTTCAACGAGGTTGGTCTTATCCCCGTGGTGAATTTCACCGCTGATGTTGCAACCATGAACATCATCAACACCGACAACCCGGAGGAATCCGTACCGTTCGTTGCTCCGTTCAATCAGATTGCTCCTATCGTGAGCAACGCTGGTAAACAGGCTACAAACGAAATGCAAGCTCTCGGTTCTTCCATCACCTATATGCGCCGCTACCTGTATATGATTGCGCTGGACATTTGCGAGAGCGATTCCATTGACGCAAATCTCGGCAAGGGTGAGACTGCTTCCGCTCCGGCGGCAGAGAAGAAAGCTCCGGCTACTCCCGAGCAGAGACAGGAAGTGAAGGAGAATCTGACTGCTCCGGCTGACAATGCTTCTGCTTTACAGATTAAGGGTCTGAAAGCTGTTCTCAAGAAGCTCAAGGACGCTGACCCGAGCAAGGAGGAACTGATTGCGAACATCGCAGTACAGACCAAGGGATTCACAGAGATTTCCAAGTCCGATTGCGAGACGCTGATTCAGAAGATTACCGCAATGCTGGAAGGAGGGGCTAAGTAATGGCAGACATTAAGTGGCTCGAGGGCAATCGTATTCAGATTGCCCCTCCTAAGAAAACCAAGAAAATCACTGGTACTCGCTTCGCTACTATCCTCGGTCTGAATCCGTGGAGTACCGCATTTGAAATGTGGTGTGCGATTACCAAGACCTATGAGAAGCCCTTCGAGGACACTATCTACACGGTAGCTGGTAAGACCATCGAGCCGAAACAGGCTCGCTACATGGAGCAGTCCTACGGCATGGACATTGTTCGCCCTTCCGATGTGTGGGGTGAGGACTACTTCAATAAGACATGGGGAGATTTCTTCCCGGAGAGCAAGCACCTCGGCGGTATGTGGGACTATCTGATGAAGGGCGAGGACGGCAAGACCATCGAAGCGGTTCTCGAAATGAAGACCACCAAACGTGCGGAGGACTGGCAGAACGATGTTCCCGAGTATTACGCATTACAGGCGGCGTTATACGCTTACCTGTACGGTGTGGACGATGTGATTATGGTTGCTTCCTTCCTTGACGAGAAGGACTACAAAGATCCGGCGGCATATCAGCCGACCGCAAGCAACACTATCACGGTTGAGTTCAAGGTCTCCGAGCGTTACCCGGATTTCGCAGACAAGGTAGCCGCTGTTGAGCAGTGGTGGGATGATTATGTCGATACTGGTATCTCCCCGGAGTATGACGAGAAGAAGGACGCTGAAATCCTTGCGGCACTCCGTACCAACACCCTGTCTCCCGAGACGGACATTGAAGCTCTGATTGCAGAAGCCGAAGGTCTCAAGAAGGAGCTGGACGAGATTTCCGCTTCCACCGCAGACAAGGAGAAGCGTCTCAAGACTATCAACGACATTATCAAGGAACACGCTATGGGGCAGTTCCGTGACGGTGACAAGAAGGTCGAGGTCAAGGGTTCTACTTATGTGTGGACTGTCTCTCGTTCCGAGACCATCAGCGTTGATAAGGACGCTCTGAAAGCTGACGGCTTGCTGGATAAGTACAGCAAGAAATCTGAAACCTACCGCATGACGGTTAAATAAGGAGGATAAATTCATGGCAAACAGTAAGGAACTGACCGAACAGGTCATGGAACTGCATAAGAAGCAGACCGAGGAAATGAAAGCTCTCGAGGAACAGCGTGAGGAAGCTCTCAAGGTTGAGAAGTACGATGAAGCCGCTGTTGAGCTTCACAATATGTACAACAGCTATATCAAGGCTGGTTTCACCGAGGAACAGGCATGGAAGTTGACGGAAATCGTCTTCGCCAACAGTACGAAAAAAGGAATTTTTTAAGGAGGACACTACAATGGCAAGAATCCCTATGACGAGCGGTTTTGTAATTATCCCGGAGGGAGAATACGTTTTCCGCATTTATGACGCAACCTATGACGAGGATTTCGGTCGTATCGAAATCAAGCTGGTAAACGCACAGGGCGCAACCCACACCGAGCGTTTCTCTATCAAGGATAAGAATGACGAGTACAACGAAAAGGCTCTGAACGCTTTCTCCTACTTCGCTAAGACGGCTATGAACGACTACACGATGGAGGACATTGACCCGGAACAGCTTATCAATCACTACATTCGTGCAGAGGTTGTTCACACCAAAGTTCCGAGCAACAAAGACCCGAACAAGGAGGTCACTTTCGCAAACCTCGGAGACAAGTCTCCGGCAGATGGTTTCGACACCGAGCCTGTCGCTCGTGCGCTCACTCTCGGAAATGGTAATAACGCCGCTCCGAAAGCCGCACCTAAGACACAGACCGCTTCTGCTCCGGCTAAGACTGGGCTGGATATTGACGCACTGTTGGGTTAAGCAATCAGCCGGGAGGGGCAAGCTCCTCTCCCGGATTTTTAATAGGAGGTGTCGTATGACAGATAATGTCAATCACCCGGCACATTATGAGACCGGGAAATTCGAGTGTATTGAAGTAATGCTCGAGACACAGGGCGTGGAAGCTGTTCTGAATTTTTGTCAGTGCAATGCTTTCAAGTACCTGTATCGTGCCAAGCGAAAGAATGGTCTTGAGGACATGAAGAAAGCCGTTTGGTATCTGAACAAATATATCGAATTGAAGGAGGGTCATAACTATGACGAAACGACAGTTGGTGAAGTGGCTGGAAGCCAAGCAGAGTGACGCAAGGGTGGAGGTCGAAACCCAGTACGCAACGGCTGAAAAAGCCTATTTTGCACAGAGAGACGAAGCTCTGAAAATCAATGAAACCGTGGACGAGGTATTCCGTCTGATTTCCGAAGCTGATACGGTGGTGAGCCGCTGGAAAGAAGCTCTCGAGAAGGTCAAAGGGATTGATACTACCTGTGGTTGGTACACCTCTCTGACAACGAAGCTCTCTGATTTGTCCGATAAAGAGAACATTCGTATGTACATTATGAAGGATTTCACGGACGGCACTGACACTCTCCGTCAGTTGAAAGCAAAGCGTTCCGAAACCCTTCGTGAAATCGAGAAAAACTATACCAATGTGATTGCGAATGTGGAATCCATGAAGAACGCAAAAACGGCAGTTGAGTATCTTGAGAAGCTGGGGTTCGACCTGTCCGCTCTGATTGAAGCCGACAATCACCCTGTTACTACCGCACTTACTGTTGAGGTAGATACAAAGTTTCTGTTTATCGGAGGTGAAAAGAAATGACAATCAATGAGTATCAGACCGAAGCTCTCCGCATTGCGGCTGGCATGAACCACCCTAACCATGACGAGATTCTTCTCAACGGTGTTATGGGTCTCTGTGGTGAATCCGGCGAGTGTGTAGACATGGTTAAGAAGTACCGCTTCCAAGGTCACGAGCTGGACAAAGCTCACCTCGCAAAAGAGCTGGGCGATGTGGCGTGGTATCTCGCAGTTACCGCCCATGCTATCGGCTACGACCTCGAGACGGTGTTACAGATGAACGTAGACAAGCTCCGCAACCGTTACCCGAATGGGTTCGAGAAAGAGCGAAGTCTTCACAGACAGGAGGGTGACGTATGACATTGGCAGAACGTATTGAGAAGTTCAATAACCTCATGGGTGACATTGTTCCCCCGGAGGTCAAAAAAGACCTGTTGGATAAAGGGTTCTTCACTGCTCCGGCAAGCACCAAGTATCACGGCAATTATGAGGGTGGTTTATTCGACCACAGCTACATGGTAGCTCGCTACCTCAAGAAGCTCACCGAGGATTGCCGCCTTGACTGGCAGAACCCTCGCTCACCTCTGCTGGTTGGTATGTTCCACGACCTCTGTAAGATGGATAACTACCAGCACCCGGTCATTGCTGAAACTCTCGACGGCGAGGAAATTAGAGACGATTCCAAGTGGGAATACGCTACGGACACTCTGCTCAAGGGTCACGGCGATAAGTCGGTTATGGTGCTGGCACAGTATTTCAAGCTCACCGAGGAGGAAATCATGTGTATTCGCTATCACATGGGAGCTTTCTGCGATAAGTCCGAGTGGAACGATTATACACGAGCTGTGCATAAATATACAAATGTTCTGTGGACACACCAAGCCGATATGCTCGCTTCCCATGTAGAGGGGGTGTGAGGTATGGCGGCAAGAATCCCGAATTTGGAGCTTCTGCTCTATAAGGCACAACAGGCTCTCGCCCATGACCCGGACTTCGTTCAGAAGATTGCCGAGATTAAGGAGAACGAGAGCCGCAAGAAAGTCTACCTCGATTTCAGTGTTGAGTGCTTCTCACAGATTTGGGGTAGCACCTGTACCGGGTTCGATGTGACCGAGACTGGTGAGCCTGTTATGGCTGGTTCAGCTATGACCGAGGAATACACCACCATCGTACATGAGAAGACCACAGATACCTACTGTGTGTTCTTCGGAGACCGCCCTTGCTACAAGGTGGATAACCCGAGCAACGAGTTCTATGAGGACATGAAGAAGCGTCAGATGGCGAGCCTGTCTCGAGCCAAGAACCGCTATTAAGGAGGAATGAGCGATGATTAAATTTGAGAAACCCGAAGTATGGGGCTGGGAACACGCTATCCGTGGAATGAGAAATCCCCTCAATAGCTGGGAACGCTCCGACAGCTACCCGGCGGTTGACTGCGGCAAGTGCGGAATCATCGACCGGGACGGTATCTGTCACCCGAAAGAGCATGATTGTACGCCGTACCAGTGCTACGCAATCGGTGACAATGACAAAGACCTTATGACCCGGCTCATTCGTGGCGGCGCACCTCACCGTAAGTTCCTCCGTCAGATTTTCGTGTCGGTGGACATTACCGCTCCTCTCTACTGGTGGAAGGAGTTCGATACATACAAGGTCGGCACGACAGCGAATAGCTGTTCCACCATGCACAAGATACAGGCAAAGGAGTTCACCTTCGAGGACTTCTCCTGTGAGCATTTAGACGAGCCGAGCAAAGCGATTCTCGGTGTTGTGATTAACGAGCTTAACAACAATCGTGGCTGGTACAACGATTACAACAGGCTCGTAAGCGAGGGTGATTTCACCGATGTAGAGCGTAAGCAGTTTTGGTGGAATATGATTCAGCTTTTGCCCTCCTCTTTCAATCAGAAGCGAACGGTCACTATGACCTACGAAAACCTTCTGAATATGCTGGAATATCGCAGAGGTCACAAGCTGGACGAGTGGCGTATGTTCTGCGATTGGATTCTCACCCTCCCTTATGGTTCGCTCTTGAAGGAAGGTGTGGGTAATGAACAGAGCTGAACGGCGTAGGCAGAAGAAAGCCGGAATAAAGGTACAGAAAGAACCCACTCTGAATCTGAAAGTCAGTGATTTCGACCACATGGTCTCTCATGCGGAGAAGTCAGCCAAGGAAAGAGCGACAGCGGCGGCAATCCACGAAATCGACCAACAGATTCTTGAGCATGACGAAGCCTATTCTCTCGACATTGACGCAATGGTGCTGTGGACGCTTCATGTTTACCTCGGGTTCGGTAAGAAGCGTCTCGAGAGATTCTACCGGGATATGTTGAAGGAACACATTCACATGAGGGAGGTCTACGAAATGGACGATACCTACCCGGAACGCTACAAACTCAAGGAGCTTTGCAATGTCGATGTGGAAGCTCTGAATAATGAATTTAAGGAGGTTATACACAATGTATAAGTTGAAGAACATCAACGGCAGAGTGAACGCTCTGCTCCGCACCGGGAAGGACTTCGTAAAGAACAACCTCTCCGTGTCTGCGGCACAGCATATCATTGACACTGGTAAGCTGGTGGAATCTGACAACCCGGACTACCCTATCTGCATTGATAACCAGTGGTATTTCGAGGGTGTCGAGGTCAAAAAGACAGCGAAGAAAGCCCAGTTGAGTTCCATGTATGGGGAAATGAAGGAGGGTAAGTAAATGAGCCGAACTTTCTACTCCGAGTATGTGAATCATTGTCTGCGATTCTATGCTCGACACGACAGACCGAAGTTCCACTCGGAAGCAGACAAGCATAACTGGGCGGCGTGTGACAGCGCACTCAAGTCGTTCTCCGATAATGACCGAGCAATGCTCCTGTATATCTATCGTGAGGGCGATACCGTCCCGGACAATATCTATCAGTTGGCGAAGTCCAAAGGTATCTCACAGGACAGCATTTGGAAGCTCGTAAATGAGCTGGAAAGAAAGGTGGCAAAGCGGCGTGGTTTACTATGACAATATTCCCGAGGAATTAAAGAAACTCGACCAGTGGGTGTGTGCGAATGATGGAAGCAAAGTCCCCATGAAAGCATGGGAGAACAAAGCCGCTTCCTCCACCAACCCGGAAACATGGTCTGATTTCGAGACTGCTCTCGAATCGTACAACCAGCACTATTACGACTACTGTGGTTTCGTGTTTGCGGACAATGGGTATGTCGGGATTGATATTGACGAGGGGTACGATGAAGACGGTCTTATGAGCGTCCTCGGGGCTGATATTGTCGGTAAGTGCCACAGCTATACGGAGAAATCCCGGAGTGGGCGTGGATTCCATATCCTACTCCGTGGAACTCTCCCCTTCAAGGGCAAGAACAATCTTGCTGGCGTGGAGATTTACAAGGCGGCTCGATACTTCATTATGACTGGGAACACCCTTCTCTACCGAGAAATCATCGAGAACCAAGAAGCGATTGATTATGTGGTGGAGAAATACTTCCCGGAAGCTCGAGAGACCTCCGATAAGGTGGTTGTTGGGCGAGACAAGATATACGCCCCTGTATGGGAAGAACCTGTCGTAAATGGGCGTGTGAAGCTCCGTCCAGTCTATCCGAGAATCCCGGACGGAAGCCGCAATATCTGTCTCACCTCCCTCGCTGGTATGCTCCACAATCAAGGCTATTCTAAGTCACAGATTTACGAGGAGCTGTTGTACGCCAATACGGTTGCCTGTGACCCACCTCTTGATAGGAACGAACTGCGAACTATCTGCAACAGCGTCACGAGGTACAAGCGATGAAGATTAAATGCTGTAAGGACTGCGTTGCTCCGAAGCGACGCCCCGGCTGTCACGGTGTATGTCCCGAGTACCTATACGAAAAGGCACTGTGGGAGGAAGAAAAGAAAGTCATTCGTGAGGAACATAGGCGATTCAGTGAGCTGTACGAGCAACGCTCCGAGGGAGTGCGAAAAGCACTTAGACACAAAAGACGATAACTTGCACAGAAAAGATAAAAATTTATCTTTTAGGTATTGACATTCAATCTTGTATCTGTCTCTTATACACATCTCCGAGCCCACGAGACAAGAGGCAATCTC
>ERZ1027070.248-NODE-248-length-25782-cov-21.205854_pt1 | contig 25782 bp, 18 predicted proteins | sample MGYA00519419_ERZ1027070 | MGnify/ENA primary metagenome ERZ1027070 (study PRJEB26926, sample SAMN06164837) | human gut metagenome | biome: ENVO:00009003; feature: ENVO:2100002; material: ENVO:00002003 | host: Homo sapiens | place: USA | collected 2012 ...
AAGTGTATCTTCCTGCATTTCTTTGATCTGGTTCTGCATGTTGGTGAGTTCTTCCGTCATGGAATCAATCTTTTTCTCCAGTCCATCCACATAGCTGCATATCTCAAATACATCGTTTGCCTTCTCTTTCATGGCATTTTTCTTTAGTAATTCGAGAAGTTCCCTTATAACCTCCTCATTGGTAAGTGTTTTTCCTGCTTCCATATCCATTCTGTTTCCTCCATTCTGTAAATGGGGCAGCCTTGGCCGCCCCTGTAGCCTGATTACTAATTATCGAAAGGGTGTTGCCTCTTTATCCTTCTCTTTATCGGGATTGCCATGATGTTTCTCGGCACTCTCCCTCGCCTTTTCGTTGCTCTTATCCTTTGCCTTCTCATATTCTGAGATAATCTCATTATAGAGTTTTTCCCTGAAATCCTTTGTAACCGGATAGCAGACATCCTGATAGATTGGCTTGCCCTGCTCGTCCACCTGCTTTGTCTTATAAGAAGGCATTGATACAAAGATTTTTTCTTTGCCTTGCACGATATTGATGTTATTAACAATGAAACTGTTTTCAAAGTAAATTCGGGCAAGTCCTTTGATGTTACTGCCTTCCCTCTCATAAGGTGTCACAGTTACGGAAAACTCTGGCATTTCCTGTGTTCTGTCCTGCTTCTGTGTCTCCTCTTTCTCCGGTTCCTTGATTCTTGCATAGGCATCAAGGATATTGGTATAGAGTTCCTCACGAAACTCTGCTGTAATAGGATTGCACACATCCTTATAGATCACACCGTTGCTTTCATCACGCTCATTGGAGCGGTATCTTGGCATTGATACGAAAAGCTCTCCCTTGTCCTTATTCTCAAGGATTGCAATATTGGTGATCTTAAATGAATCACCGAATACCACTGTTGCAAATCCTTTGATATTGCTGCCCTCTTTTGCCCTTACTTCGTTTACCTTAATTGAATACTTCATATGCTATTCCTCGCTTTCTTTTTGTTCTTTGTTTTGCTCCGGTATGATAAACTCACACCAAAGCTGTTCTATCTGTTCACAAGACAATCTGCCATTTAACCAGTTGCCAAGTGTAACGACCATTCCGTCCTGCTCATAGTAGAGCCACTCCTGTGTTTCAATGTTCCCCTCATACACGATGGTCACATCAAAATCAGGCATAAATAATCCTTCCTCTGCATCCCATACACAGGCTATTCCCTGTCTGAGTGTCAGATTCAGGCTTTCGACATACACAGACCAGCCGCTTACGACTATCTGAAAGTCATCATCAATCTCAGCAATATCATCCTCGATGTCAATTCGCTCTTCCATTTCTGCTACTGCCTCTTCTATCTCACCTAACCGGTATCTTTTATTCATTCACACCTGCCTCCTTATATCTGCATCTGACCACAAAACGCATAGTACCCTTCTGTGAACAGGTAAAAAGAGTTAATTCCTTTTCCTCTCCCTGTGTCTTAATGCTGTTGTCATAAGGATTTACCACCTCTGTGTCTGTTACTTCATAGATATGAGTCTGTCCGTTTTTGTCGATAATTGTCACATCATCTCCTATGGAAATCTGATTTAGTGGTGTAAAAAATGTGCCATATCTGCTGCCATTGTGACCGCATAACACACAGTTGCCACTTTCTCCGATTCCTGCAGTCTCTTCTATATGACCAATCCCGGCATTAAGCACTTTACTTGTGGTTCCTTCCATTACCGGATACCTGATATCTAAGCCCGGTATCTCAATGATGCCGATAACACCGCCTTCTTTAAGAATGGCTTCATCCTCTTTACTAATGGAGGTTTGCTCTTCCTCCACATCTGTTTCTTCATCGTAATCATCCTCCAATGTCTGCTCAAATTCACTTATGAGCTGTTCTGTCTGTTTTTCTCCGGTTGCCCGCCAGAAAAAAGGGACTGCCATAATGGCAATCCCTGCTGTAATCAGTAGTCCTGCGACCACTTTTCTTATGCTCATATTATTCACTCTCCTATCGTGTTCTGCCCTCTCTGTCCGCTTGATAAGCACCTTTATCCTCTGCTACAATTGCTGCAGATTCCATTCTGTCATCAGCTTCTCTTTCTTCCTCCGGTCCGCTCAGGTCTGCATCCACAGCCTTTGCGTTCTCAAGGTCAAGCTGGGCATTCAGTTCACACTGCCTTGACAGCTTTTCTTCCAGTTCCTTGCTGTATGCAAATGGCTTGTCATACTCTGCCTTTGATGCTTCAAGGTCATTCTGGTACTGCTCAATCTTCTTTTCTAAGAAATCAATGTTCTCATGGAGTCCATTGAACAGGTTTTCCAGCTTTACCATGCTGCCGACCGGACTTGTGGAAAGTTCTGCCTTGTACTCAGTCTTTCCACGAAGCACCATATAATTGATACCAAGGAAGTTCTTTTCCACAAGCAGCTCAAATCCATGGAACTTGCCGATTGCAGTTGTCTCTCCGGTCTTACATTTGCTGATTGCTTCAAGCATCATCGTTCCTCCATCCACACGCTCTGTGTAGGTTGCTTTGCCTATGGTAATGGCAAATTCCGGATTATCAATCAGTTCTTTATCCCTTGCCTTTACATCTTCTCTTACATTGGCAAGCTTTTCTGTTGCTGTCTTAATAAGCTTCGGGTACTTAATCATAAAGTTATCCTGCAATCCATATCTCTGATTGTCATAGGATGCCTTTAAGAGCTTTAATCTCTGGACATCATTGTCAATCTCCATCTTTTCCTTGATTAAAGGATTGCCTGTGGCAACCGCTTTAATCTCTGCATAGGAAAGTGTTGCCTCATCGATATCCTCACAGCTTCGGCTTACAGCCTTGCTTGTCATGACCTGACTGATGAATCGCTGCTTATTTTCAACAAGCGACCAGTTGTATGCATCAAAAGTTCCTTTGGTGACATATCTATAGATTGCCACCTCTTCATTTTCGTTGCCCTGCCTGATGCCTCGTCCTTCCCTCTGTTCAATGGAGCTTGGCTTCCAAGGACAGTCCACATGATGCATTGCAACCAGATGTGTCTGAACATTAACGCCAGTACCACATTTATCTGTAGAACCTATAAGCACTTTTTTCTTACCTGTTCTCATTTCCTTAAATAGTGCATCCCTCTGTGCGTCGGTCTTTGCATCATGGATAAATGCTATCTCCTCTGCCGGAATACCATACTGTATCAGTGTTTCCTTCAGATAATCGTAGATGGTAAAATCCTTATCCGGTCCCGGTGTGCCGATATCCGAAAAAATAAGCTGGCAGCCTATATGACCGTTGGCATTTCCTTTCTCATATTCTTTCCATACATTCTCCGCTACCTTATTGAGCTTTCCATCCGGATTATTTGGTGCGTCCTTATCAATCAGCCTTGCATCTGTTCCGAGTAATCTTGCCTCATGAGTAATCTTTAGGAAGTTGTCCACACTTGGATCAACTCCACCACCTCTGATACGCTCTGCCCTCACAACAAAGTCTTCCATAACCTGCTTTACATACCAGTCAGGCTCTGACTCCACTATGATAGGCTTGCCGCCACGAAGAGCCGGCACATCAAGGTCAAGCATGTCTGCGGTCTGCACATCTGCTACTTCACGAAAGATATTCATAAGCTCCGGCAGATTCGTAAACTTATTGAATCTGCTTTTAAAACGGAAACCGCTTCCCTCTACAGTAAGCTCCAGTGCTGTTGTCACTTCACCAAAGTTCGCTGCCCAGGAATCAAAGTGATAAATCCCCATCTCTTCAAGTGCCGCTTTCTGTAAGTAAAGCTGCATGACATACATCTCACACATGGTATTGGATATTGGCGTACCTGTCGCAAACACAATGCCTCTGCCATCATTTATCTCAGACAAATACTGGCATTTAAGCTGCATATCCGTTGACTTCTTCGCTCCACTGCTGCTGATACCTGACACATTATTCATCTTGGAAAAAATCGCAAGGTTCTTAAAATTGTGCGCTTCGTCAACCATGATAGAGTCCACACCAAGTTCCTCAAAGGTTATAAGGTCATCCTTCCTGCTCTCATCTGATAAGGATTTCAGCTGCTCCTCCAGCTTTTTCTTCTGGCTTTCCATCTGTTTTACAGTCCAACGCTCCCCGTTACGCTCCTTCATCTCATCAATCGCATAGCTGATTTCATCAATCTGCTCATTGAGCATTCTTTCCTTTCTCTCTGCTGAGATCGGGATTTTTTCAAACTGCGAGTGCGACATGATGATACAGTCATAGTCACCTGTTGCAATCCTTGATACGAACTGCTTCCTGCGGCTCTTTTCAAAATCACGCTCTGTGGCAACCAGGATATTTGCTGACGGATAAAGCCTTAAAAACTCTGATGCCGTCTGACCGATAAGTGGCTTTGGAACAACCATGATCGTCTTATTGGCAAGTCCGAGTCTCTTCTGCTCCATACAGGCAGCCATCATCTCAAAGGACTTTCCGGCACCAACGCAGTGTGCCAACAGGGTGTTTCCTCCAAGAAGGATTCTTGCCACCGCATTCTTCTGATGTGGCTTTAACTCAATCGCCGGATTCATTCCCGGAAACTGTAAGTGACTTCCGTCATACTCACGCAGACGGATGTTATTGAATGTCTCGTTGTAATACTCCACATATTTCTGTCTTCGCTCCGGCTCTGCAAACAGCCATTCCTTGAACTTCTCCTTGATCATGTTCTGCTTTTCCCTTGCAAGCATTGTCTCGTTCTTATTGACTTCGTAATGATATTTGCCATCACCGTCATCAATCCTGTCCCTTACTGTTACAGTTTTAAGATTCAGCGTATCCTCAAAAATAGAATAAGCATCCATGCGGCTTGTACCATAAGTCTTAGTAGCTGCCACTGAATGCTTATCCATGCTCTTATTCTCGATGAACCATTCCATGCTCATCTTATTTAAGTGTACCTGAATGCCTGTATTGTAAAACTGGCTTCTGACTGCCCTTGCTCTTCTTGGTGTATTGAGAAGCTCATAGATAAACTGCTCATAATCAAGCGACTCAATCCATGTCGTACCAATCTTTACATCAATATCCGAGGCTTCAATCCATTCCGGCTGCACCTTTTCAAGTGCTGCCACATTTCCTGCAAATCTTTCTGCCTGCGGATTGTCTGTATCAGCCGCCATAGCCTTTGCTACACGAAGTTTGTCTCTCACATTTCCCGAAAGATACTCGTCTGCTGTCTCCCAGCCGATGTCGGGATTGTTCTCGTTGTAGCGGTCTGGATTTAGGAAAACCAGTCCGTCCAGCTCTTCCACAAGGACTGCCCTTCTAATCTCTGCTAATGCATCATCACTTAGCGTTATCTCATCCACTGTCTGTCCGGACTTTTCTGCAAGTTCTTCCTTTGCATTTGTAATATCCGGCTCATAGATAGAAAGCATATAGGCAAGATTTACATATCCAAATTCATTGACGGATACATTTAATGCTTCCACAGCGGTCTCCACTCTGTCTATGACTGTCTTTGCCTTAATCGTCTGCTTATAAAACATATCCGCTTTTTTCACCTCCCCATCTTCGTTTACTTCCTCAAGACTGCAAAGAAGTGGATAATCGCTGTCATCCCTGAATGCTATTCTGTTTGCTTTTGAAGTAATGGCTCCATACTGCTTTACGAAGGCATCATATTTTACATTAAGAAGTCTCTGCTTATCAGAAAGCTCCTCCTCGCTGCAGCCATCCATCTGGATATCAATCAGCTCTCTTGTTATCTGTCTGATTTCATCAAGGCTTCGGATTCGCTCCTCGGCAGTCTGTGATACTTCTTTTTTTACCATCTCGGAATTTTCCCTGTAATAGAGTTTTCCTTCAAAAAATGTGTAAGTGTAGTTTCTCACATCCGGATCAGCCGGGATAACTTCCTCCGTCTGCTCCGCCTCATCTGCCACTCTCTCAAAATCTGTCATCTGGGCTTTGATATTACCGATAGCCTTATTGAGAGTCTCATACATATTGAAGTTCTCATCATTATTCACACAGACTGTATATCTGCTGTCCTGTCCGTAAATCCTTGTGTCATATTCCATAGATCCAAGCATCATCTCCGGATGCTCTGCAAAATAAGAGTTGACTGCAATGCCATTCTCAGTTACACCAAGGTGTACCCAGTCAGGTTCAATATCAATCTTTCTCTCCCTCTTCTGCAAAAACAGGATATCTGCTGTCACTTCGGTTCCTGCATTATCTTTAAATGCAGTATTCGGAAGTCTTACTGCTCCCACAAGCTCTGCTCTTTCAGCCAGATACTTTCGGATAGTAGGATTTGCCTTATCAAGTGTTCCCTTTGTGGTGATTACTGCAACCATGCCTCCCGGTCTTACCTGATCAAGTGCTTTTGCCAGAAAATAATCGTGGATACGGAAGTTATACTTGTTGTACTTTGGATCAAATACCTTATAATCACCAAATGGCACATTTCCGACAACCACATCAAAGAAGTTATCCGGATATGTGGTATTCTCAAATCCTGTGATACTGATATTGGCATTCTGATAAAGCTGCTTTGCAATTCTTCCTGAAATGCTGTCAATCTCCACCCCATACAGCTTGCTTCTCTGCATTGGTGCCGGCATACTTCCAAAGAAGTTACCGATACCCATAGATGGCTCTAATACATTGCCGCCTCTGAAACCAAACTGGACAAGTGCCGAATTTATGCACATGGCAATCTCCGGTGAAGTATAAAAGGCGTTATTTACTGTTGCCCTTGCAGCACTGTATTCCTCATCAGATAAAAGGTCTTTCAGCTCTGCATATTCTTTGCTCCAGCCTGCGTTATTCTCATCAAATGCCTGTGACAGTCCGCCCCATCCGACAAACTTCGACAGAGTTTTCTGTTCCTCAGGTGTGGCAAGCCTGTTCTCTGATTCAATCTGCTTTAAAGTGCGGATTGCATCCATATTCCACTGGTATCTGGTCTTAGCACCGCCTTTTTCCATTTCCCAGAGGTTATAGTGGAAATTGTGTTTCGTCTGCCCGGCAACATTCTTCTCATTTTCAAGACTTTCTACTTGCTGTACTGGTTCCTGCTTTGGTGTAAAATCTACAGTTTCCTGTGATTCTGTATCAGCCTGAATATCATCCACAGATACTGATACTGCATCATCTGAAACCACATGTCCATTCTCATCAATCTTGGTTTCCCAGCCATTCGCTATTGCTCTTTCCCTGGTTTCAAGACGATTGGCTTTTACACTATCCTCGATATCAAAGAATCTCTTATAGACCGGATTCATCTTATCCCTGTCAGCCTTCTGCTTTGTCTCCTGATAATACTTCTTCTGGTCTTCTCCGCAGTAAAATGGCTGTTTTACCATATAAGATAAGATTTCATATAACTCACGCCAATCGAGAGCACCTTCTTTACGCACACCATTCCTGTTCTTATAGCTGATCTTCACATATCCGCTTCTGATTGAGTACTCCACAAGACCATACTTATTGTTGGAATATGCTTTTCTTTCTGCATTATCTGTCCCTAATGCAATATCCCTGATAAGGTCAAGTTTATTGGGTATAAATGCAAAATCAGACTGCACCACATCCATAAGGAATGCCCTAAACGGAGTGTAGCAGCTGCAATCTGTTACAAGAATCTCCGCCGCATCACGCAGGTCTTCATCAAGCTCTGCAATACGCTTGGCATAATCAATCGGTGTAATATACTTAAGCTCTGATGGATCTTTTTCAGATGTTTCAGCTTCTATCTCGGCACCATATTCTGCCTGTGTTACCATGCGGTCTTCATCGGCAGCTTCCTGTGGTGTCATGCCTTTTGCACTTACATAATCTCTGTTAGAAGCATAGCTCTCCGGCTCATCCGGTATTGCATAATCATCAATCTCTGATTCTGCCTCTTCCGGTTCCACTTCCCGGTATTCGGCATCAATGACCTCATCATCCTCACGGAGTCCGTCCATCGCAAGCTCATCAATACGAGGTGTCTCAGGCTGGTATTCCCCTGTAAGAATAAGGACACCAAGCTCTTTTTCGATATCTTTCCATGAAACATATCCTTCAACCTCTCCATCCTCATCTCGCCACTGAAAACGCAGTCCGTTCCCATGAAATGTGTCATATCCGTGCAGTCCCAGTCCGTCAACCGGCCAGCCTGCACCTCCCTGACCATATTCTGCTTTGATACGCTTTGCTCTGGTTCCTGCATCAATCTCTGTTTCAAAAATCTTGCATACCCTGCCCTTACCACCGATAAAACCTGTACCTCCCATAAGCACCTGTTTGATATACTCACTTGGTACTGTTGCAGACTTTTTGGGATTCAGGTAATTGTATTTACCTGCTAATGCAGCTTTTCTGTCCTGCTCGAACTGACGCATAAACTGATTATTGTTTTCGTCCTCAGTATGAATGGTGCCAATGCTTGCCTGCCCGTTCTGGTCGAAAAAAAAGGAAGCCTGTGTATATTCGGCTTCCTTACTGACACCCAATGAATTGATTTCATCAAGTTCCCTATTCAGTTCTGTATCATCTGATTCTAGTGGAATCGCATCACTATCTGATTCAGTACCACTTCCTCTGCCTGCATCTTCGCCTGCTCTCTTATCTTCCACATCTCCATTGTCGATGACGGATCCTGTGGCTTGTGCTTCGCCAGATACTGCATCTCTAACTGGTCGTACAGCTGATTCGCTTCCTCCTCTACCGCTGACATCTTCTCGTACATCTTCCCGAATCTCATCAGCGTCTTGTATCTTGCCGGCTCGTTCTCTTTGAGATAGTTCATCGCCATCCTTCCGTATTTGCCCAGCTTCGTGAGATCCTCCGTCTCGTCCGGCATCTCTATCTGCGGATAAAGCAGTCCGTCCACTTCCTTGTAAGTCATTTCTTCTAACATATCCAATTCTCCTTTCGCTCTCGATTGCCTTTAAGTTACGACTAAATTCTCTAAGAACACTACAGGAGACATCGCATACAATGGAACCAAGACGGTAAATGATCTCTTCGTCTTTGATATTTACGATCTGACTGAAATCCTGTTCTTGCACAGATAAGTCAAATCCGCATCTCGTCCCTACAGCATACATGACACTTGCATATACAAGCTGCTCCATGTCCATTTCCTGCTGTAAGCCATTGCGTTTCTTACTTTCTTCCTTTATCACACTACCTGATAGCTGCATGAGCTCGGTCATTCGGTCTCCGAACTCTTCTTTTATTATAAGCCAAACATCTGTTCCTGTAAACTGTTTTAATATATTTTTTAGAGACTCCCTGTTGCTGTTATCGTACTGCTCAATCTGACCTTCTGATACGAGAAAATCCACATAATCTTTAAGATTTTCTCCCTCAAGGTCCCATGTCAGCTTAACATTCTTCCCTCCGGTATCACTGATATCAAATATATACCTCATGCGTGGATTCAGTGCCCTTGACGGGAAGATAGCGCAGCCTTTCGCACCACGCTTTACATATCTTCCCACCTTTTTCCAGGTATCATAATCTGCCATGAGTGTGCTTTTTTCCGGAGGTCTTTGCGCTGTTACCATAACGATATTGTCAAATTCATAGCGGTATAACTGACCTGCGACCTTTAACACATCCTTCCAGTTCTTTTCTGATCTGGTAATGTTACCAATCTCAGAATCGTATATCGCTTTGACCTTCATATCAACGCCCATACCTTTGTCCTCCTCTACTTAAACATCTCTGCAAACAATCCCTTAAAGAGCTTTAACTCATCCTTATCCAGCTCGATTGCAAATTCATTGTCGATTGCCTGTTTTTCGCATTTATCCTTTTTCTTTGCAATCTTACGCACCACACGAAGAAGCACATAGCACTCCTTGGACTTTGCAATACTCTGGTTAAAGGTCAGCTCATCCTCATCGACTGACTTCTGTGTCTGATAGATAATCTCTTTTAACTTATCGTTGATACCATCTACTTCCTCAAGGGAAATAATAACGGATGCCTTAGAAGCACCCGATCTGTCCCACTCCTTATGAAGTTCCTTTACTAAAAATTCCATGTTCTTAATTACTGTTGTTGAATCACTTTTCATCTTGTTCTTCCTCCGTTTTCTTTTAATGAAGAAGGGAGCTGACCTTCGCTGATAGGCGCAAAATCAACTCCCTTCATGTCCTCTGCTCCAAGGACTATCTGCTCTGCATAATACATATCCATTGCCTTATTGATGGCATCGTCAAGCGACTCTGCCTTTACTTTCTGTACTCGTGAAAGCACTTCTTTTATCTCAACATCAAATTCCTGTTCCATATGATATCGCCTCCTGTAAAAATCTCATCACCGGCTCTTTTCTTCCTTTACCTGTCTTTCCTTAAAGCCTTCATCGTACTTTCCATCTTCCAGCCTGTCGTAAAAACAGTCCTCCTCAATCGTTCCAAAATCCTCATACATCTGGTGAAGGAAGTCATTCTGCAGCTTCTTCGGTACATCATCATCCTTTGACATATCCTGATAAAAATAGAACTTCTGCTTTAGCTTTGCCCTGTAATCATAGATATCCCCTATCTTTTCCGGTGTGCCATACTCCCTCTTGTATGCCTTGAAATTCGTGGTTGAGAGTGTGGAACCAAGATAAATACCATGCTCCCACGATACCCCGATTGTGGTATTGTCCTTTGTAGGCTTCTCATCCTTGGGATAACGCTTATACTCTGTCGCACCAAGGGCGATTGTAAGGGAACCTGACTTCATATCCATCACCACAAGATTCCTTGGTGATAATGCTTCAAGCACCATGTAATCATGGTCATTGAAGTTATGGAATGTCTGTCCCCTTTCAAATAATCTGTCCACACTTTCATAATGCAGGTTAAAATCATCCACCCAGCCCTTATCGGTCATTCCAATCTCCTTAAGCTTTGCAACACATTCAGAAGAACTGGCTTCTTTATCAAACCGAATTTCTTTGGAATCGTTATAAAGTCCCTGAAGAAAGTGTCCCAGCTGAATATCATCCAGACAGAATCTCGCAGATACAGTTACATTTGCTGCCCTGTAATACTCTGTGAAGTTATCTGCTTCACCAAGTGTCCTTCCAAGCTGCAACAAATTTTCTGCAAGCTCTGACATATCATCAATTGCTATAAAACTCTTATAATCATCCAGAGTCATCAGCATATTTGTCTCTGTTCCCCTGTCGTTTTCTGTTACCAGTATCATATCTTTTAAATCCATTCTTACCTCCAATCCCAGAGAGGGACTATCCCCTCTCTGCAAATTTCCTGTTATGGTCTTCCTATCACAACAATCTTTCCTGTGCTTGCCACATCCCGGTAAACCACACCAAGATTTTCATTAAGTGCCTCTACCACCTTGCCATTTCCGACATATACTGCCACATGGCTGATGTTCTTATATCTCCCGTTGCTTGTAAAACTGTAGAAGATAAGGTCTCCCGGCTGTAACTCATCAAAGGAGACTGTATTTCCGGCTTCATCCAGTCCCTGTGCCTCCGCTGCCGCTGTGGTTGCACCGCCGTAACTAATATCCACGCCTGCATCCTTCCATGAATAATAGGCTAAGGAGCTGCAGTCATAATAGTTACCGCTGTCTCTTAAATCCTGACTATAAGGAAAACCAACTCTGTGTAGTGCATAGGAGCAGACTGTTTTCTGCCTGCTGTCTGTAATTTCGTTTAGGATGGCATTGATTTCATCCTCAGTCATGGAGCTTACTCCCGGACTTCCGCCTCCGCCGCCACTTCCGCTTCCGGCATATCCAAGCTGTCCCATAAACTCCGGACTCATGATCTGCTCAAGCATTTCCACCTGATCAGAATTAAATCCATAGACCGAAATCATATCCCGATAAGATTTTAGCGTTACATTCACATACAGAACGGACTTCGTGACAGTAGTTACATTGCCGTCTGCATCCGTTTCTTCCACATCCTTTGTTCCGGTGCTTGTGGTGTATGAACACATATCATTTACAACTGCCTGCAGCCAGCCTTTTGAAGTATCATTCATGACTGTTGCTGTATCTCCGACACCATGCTTGACCATATAGACTGCCATGATGTCATAGTAATTGCTTGGGTTTTCTTCCATACCTTCATAGTCCACATATACAAGCTCTCCAAGATCATATCCGGTATGCTCATTAACCTTCGTGTTCACATCCCGGTTAAACTCCTGCACATAAGCACTCGTTACTGTCTGCACGGTATCTCCTGATTCAAGTGGTGGCAGAAATAAAGCAAATGGTGAATTGTAAAGGATTGCTATCACCGCTATAACCGGAACCGCAATCATGGCAACTACAAGAACAAGTAATAAAAGCACCAATCCAACAATCGGTGCCGCTGCCTTTACCCAGGTAATCGCTTTTCGCACAATCAGATCCTTTACCAGCTTTGCCACGCTGTCCGTCTGATTCTCCTGTTCTTTCATCTTATCCAGAAAGAACTTTATCTTCCTGCTCCGGTTGGTCATCTTTTCATCCTTGACCTCTATGGACACACCTGCAGCATATCCGGCAGCCATGCCGATTGCAGTGCCAACTCCCGGTGCAACCGCTGTTCCTGCCGCTGTAGCAGCTGCCTTTGTTGCAGTTTTTGTTACAACCTTGGCAGTAGTCTTGGCTGTTTCTTTGGCTGTTTCTTTTGCCGTCTCTTTAGCTACCGCCTTGGCTGTATCTTTGGCAGCTTTCTTTGCTGTCTTTTTTGCCAGCTTCTTTCCTGCCTCTACCTTCTTGATACGCTTCTTTGCCTCGGCTGCCGCCTTTTTCCTGAAAAGTGCTGCGCCCTTAGAAGCAGTTCCGGTAACAGGGCGGCTTGCTTCATATGCAAGATATGCTGCCTGCGATACCTCCTGCCCGCCTTCCACCTGCTCTGTTACTGCCCCGGCTGCAAGTGCTCCAGTTCTTCCTGCAATGTGAAGATTGGTATTCTTGGTCTTGATTGAAGTTCCTGACTCTCTGATGTTACGCTTAAACTTAGAAAGACCTTTATCCTTAGCCTCCGACTGATGAATGGTACTCTTTCTATAAGTACTCTTTCCATCAGTACTTTTCTGAAGCATCAATTTTGCAGATGCTTTTTTATCCATTTCATTGGCTTTAGCATCATGCACTTTCGGTCCTCTCTCTACTGTATAGATATTGCTGCCTTTAATCTTGGCACCCTTTGGCTCGTGGGCATGAATCTTGGCTTTCTCCTTGGTGTGAATGACCATTGGTTTGTCATCCACTTTCTTTATCTTCAATGTTCTCACCTTCTTTCACTCAATATGCAAAACAGCCACCCAGCTTCCCGGATGGCTATGCTTTGAGGTCGCAAATTGCGACCTCTATCAGCATTATTCGACATTGTTCTGCATTTCACGCTTCTTCTGTTCTGCAATCTTCTCATGAATATTGGTGTTATACAGTCTGTAAAGGTCTGTATCCTTGCTAATCTGATTATCAAACGGAATCACCACAGAGCCACACTTGATAAGTCCCATTCCCGATGCGGTATTGGTTACGAATCTAAGCTGTGCCTCTGATACCCCGATAACTTCCGCCATCTTGGAACTGTCTGTATTCGCCTGTTTTAAGAGTGCCACAAACTCAGAGTTTGCAAGCATTGTGGTTGCTGTATAGTTCTGCAACAGATCGACGACATTCTGCGTGATACCGGTACAAAGTCCTCCCTGCTTTCTTACTTTCTTCCAGAGCTGCTGCAGATATTTTGCAGAATACTCGGAATTAAGCAGGACGTGAAACTCATCAATATAGAGCCATGTTGCCTTGCCTCTCTTGCCATTCTCAACAATCCTGTTCTGAATAGACTCCATCATGACAAGCATTGTGATAGGACTAAGCTCCGTACCTAAGTCCCTGATGCCATATACTGTGAATCTGTTATCCACATCCACATTTGTCTGATGATTGAAGATATTAAGTGAACCATTTACGAAAAGCTCCAAAGACAATGCAATGTCCTTTGCCTCATCCTCCGGCTGTGCCATAAGGATATCGTAAAAATCACTCATCACCGGGATATACTTCTCTTTGCTCCTTGCAATGTCGATATACAGCTTTCTCACACAACGATCAATGATTGACTTCTGTCTTGAATTTAAGCTGTCTCCGATACACTGCTCACAAAGTCCAAGCATAAACTCGCCCTTTTCTCTTACCATTCCTTTGGAATCATTCGGATCAAGACTCCATACGTCCATCTCCAGCGGATTCACATAGTTATCCGTGTAGGTGGACATATTTACTACAGTTCCACCATAAGTATCAGCTATATCAAAGTATTCGTTCATTGGATCTATGACGATTATCTCATCATCTCCCGACAAGAATACGCTGCCCATCTCCATCTTACAGAAGAAGGATTTACCGGAACCCGGCACTCCGAAAACGAAGCCATTTCCGTTGATGAGCTTCTTTCTGTTACCGATATTCACATTCTTGCTGATCTGGTTGATACCATAGTAATTTCCGGTGCTGTCATTAAGTTCCTGCACATTGAATGGCATAAGCACCGCAAGTGACTGGGTAAGTAGTGTACGCATTGTCTCCACCTGTCTTACTCCAATCGGAAGTGCTGTGTTGAGTGCTTCCCTCTGCTTTAAGTAGTGTGTATCAATCGTGCAGCTGTTACGTTTTCCGATAGTCTCCACAGTCTCACATACACTCTCAAGCTCCTTCTTGCTTTCTGCCATAAGAATAATAGTTACTCCCACGAAGAAAAGGCACTGGTCATTCTCACGGACATCATCCATGATTTCCTCAATCTCCTTTTTCTCCGTTCTCTTGGCATATGAGATTTCCGTAGAAAAATCGTTATTCTTATTACGGACTCTCTGCTGCTTAATGATATCCGACTCAATGCCAAGGTATTTCTTCTGAAGCACCTTTGTTGTCAGATCCTTGGGAACAGGCACCACATCAATGCTCGTGATGGAATGAACCGGAAGTGAAGTAATCTCATTGATGAATCTGTCTGATAAACTGCTCGGATACTTTTTGATGAAAAGTGCCTTGCAGAATTTACTCTCATCCTCAAAATGGTCTGGGAAATATTTCACCATGCCATTGCACAGTTCATTTCTAAAATCTGCCCCGACCTTCTTAGCCTTTTTGATATCAAAATCAAAGCTGCCCTCATCTCCAAGATGATAATAGTCATAGAGCACTTTCAGTCTCTCATTGCCATTAAGCGGTACAATCTCCGCACCAAGCTCAATGAAAGCCTTGTGTATCGTTGCCTCAAGGGTTGCAAACTGTGCCTTTGCCTCCTCAAAGTTCTTTCTCTCTATCGTGATCGTCAGGTATCTCTCCTGCTCAATCCCCTGTCTGCCCTCAATAATCTTCTCCTCAATGATGTCATTGTAGATACTTCTATAATTATTGAAGCCATCATTTTTCTCAGCAATCAGAACCTTGTCACGGAGTTCATCCATGTTTTTGTTCTTATTGTTGATCGTAATCTTATAATTACAGTCCAGCGAATTTAAGAACTTACAGTATCTCTCGAAAATACCAATCTGCTCATCCTCGGTTGCTGTCGTGTAATTGATGTCCTGAAAGCGGTAGCATTTGGAATACTTATTTTTGCTTACTTCAAAAATGCCGTTTTCAGCCACCGCCATAATCTCTATGGTTTCCTGAATGGATTTAGGTGTCTTATACAAAGGCTCACTCGCCTTCTTTAATAACTTAAATCCGTCTGTAAATAAACCCATGTCTCTAACCTCGCTTTCTTATAATGAAAGCCCGCCGGGAACTTCACCCTGCGGGCTGTGTTCCCGACCTTTCGGTCAGATACTATTCGTTTCTAATGCATTGCCTTATATGCAGCAATGCCTGCTGCTGCCGCCACAATGACTGCAACAAGTCCAAGCAGCATGTTTCTCGTCTTTTTCTTCATTGCTTCAAACTCCTCCTGCTTCTTTACAGCCAAATCAGCTGTTACAGTCTCCCGTTCAGCCTTTCTGCCTTTCTTCTTTACCTGTTCATTCTGCTCTGCTTCTAATCGCTTTATTGCAGGCTCTCCCTCTGTTGATACATAGGTAAGTGCCCTGTTTCCAAACATAAAATGCAGTTTCTTTCCCATATACTCGTAGAAATTCATCCCGTTAAAGGAATAGAATCCGCCAAGTGCAATCGGTGCCACACAGGGAATTGCCACATAAGCAGAACCAGTAAGACCGATATACTTGTAAAGAAGAAGGACGATACCGCCACCGACCACTACGCTTGCAATAGAAAATATAAGCTGCCTTGCAGTAAGTCCCATTGCAACCGATTCCTGATAGCGGTCAATATCCTTGTTTACTTCGATTACCATTGTCCCTGCCTCCTATCTTGATAAATCCTTTGTCTCTGGCTTTCTTGTCATTCCGATATTTGCCTCATACTTATCCATTCCATCCGGACACAGTTCTCTAAGCTTATCTACATTGAACAGATAAAGCGGATATTCGCAGAAACCGCTCCTTTGCGTGAATCCTGTAAACTCTCCAATGTCATTGTCTGTAATAAACTTTTCAATATCCGGCATGTCATTCACATTCAGATATCCGCAGTAATTTGGTGCTGCAACCGACAAATTCACAGTCACATCCCCAAAAGGCTCCTCATATCCATCTTCATTACACATAAGACCGATAAACATTGCCCTGTTATTCATATACTGCTGGATATCAAATGTCACCTGCGTTTCTCCGGTTATGCTTGAATTATAAGTAACCTGTTTCTTTTCATTATCCATTTCTGCCTCCTTCTATAATCCAAATGCCTTGCTTGTAAGTGTCTGTGCTCCCTTCACACTTCCAACAGTCATTGCTATCGTAAATGTCATTTCACACAGATATATAAGCGTCTGTGCCCAGTCAGCATAACTTCCTGTAAATGCCGGAAGTCCTGCATTGATAAATGCATTACATACCACAATCGCAAGTGCCATCGTTACTGCCTCAAATACACATGAAAGAAAATATTTGCAGTAGGTAGCCATTGTATGACTGACCATCCTGTTTCCTGCCATCGTGGAACAGGCAATCGCACCGAGCGGCACAATAATCAGGATCTTTAAGAACCTGAAATACACTGTGTAGATGATAAAAAATCCACATATAATAATGATGATTGCAAGCAAAGCTGTAAGTATCAGCATTACCAGACTCTCACCAAATCCGAGTCCCTTAATGATGTCTGCCTGTGTACTGTCAATGGCAAGCTGCGTCGTTGTCCCTGCAGATATAAGTCCCACCAGATTTCCTATGGAAGTAAAAAACGCTTTCATAATCGTGACATTATTTGCAACAAACCATTCTGCAAGTCCCAGTCGGATAAGCATACGCAGGATTGATTCAAACCTCATCTCATCTTTAACATCTATGCTTTCCGAGCAGAAACCGATAACAAAGAACAGCACAACGAGGGATGCGCCGACCGCTACAAAGACCGGCTCAATACCCTCAATAACTGCCCAGGGACCTCCGCCCTTGAAACTGACCGGTGACTGTCCAAGCATTGCAAAGACCAGGGATATCTGATTGTTCCAAAACCCAAACACCGCCTCAAGAAGTGCAAGGATCTTGTCTCCAAGCTTAAAAATATCCATACTTGTTATTCACCTCTTTCCTTTTACTAAAAGGGGAACTTTTTCCCCCATCTTAGAAGCCTAAGAATGTCAGTACTGTTGAAATACCAGCCATCATGACACCTGCTACAATTCCTTTCAGTGCAGAGTTCATGGTAGATGAATCCTGCTGCTGGTAGGCTTGTGCGAACTCCATAACATTCTTTGCAAGAATGATGACACCAACCGCACCAATGACTGCAATGATAAGTGTCTTTAAGTTCTCAAGCGGCTGTGTTACTGCGGAAGTATCTCCTGCCGCAAAACAGGTTGTGCTCATAAGCATTACTCCCATAAGTGCCCCGGATAATGCCGGAACGAATCTCTTCTTAAAGTGAATGAATCTGCTCTTCATGCCTTTCTCCTCCATCTGATTGTTGTTAGTTGTAATAATCTGTTCTTTTCTCATGTTGTCTCTCTCCTTTTTGTTAAAAAAATAAGCCAGCAGGGATAATCCCTAACTGGCTGTTAAAAGTTACTCTATATGATCAGGCAATGCCTGTTGTAATGATTAAATCGGGCTTTCCCCGATATGGTGTGCTTCAATCACCTCGTATTTCAAGGCGCAAAAAAGCACCTTAACCTGATTGGCTAAAGTGCTTATATTGGTTTGATATAAAATTGTTGTGAGTCAGACACACTGAACTCTGAGCAAAAGCCCAAGGGACTTTAATGCCCCTTATGCTTTTCTCTTTTCTTTTGCTGTTTCAACTCAAACATTCGCTGTTCTTCCGCCTCTTTTTTCTTGCGGCTTCTCTCTTTACGCACCTGTTTGTTCTGTTCCTGCTGTAATTTCAATGCCTGCTGTGATTTTGTGCCGATGCCTGTTTCCATCGTCTGCTTTTTCGCTTCTCGCTGCATCCGTTTCGGATTTCTTTTTATATCCTTTACAACAGTTTCAACAGCCGGACTGAATTTCAAACTGAAATAGTATTTTTGAATATATTCCTGCACTTCGTAATCTTTTGGTTCTGCACCAAATGTTACCTTCGCCACAGATAGTTTGCCATCTTCAATACGTTCAAATACACCTACCCAAAATGGTTCTTCAAAATATACCGTCAGTTTTCCACTTGCTTTGTCCATAAGAATCCCTCCTAAAATGAATTGAACAAAGAATGGACAACCCGGAGGGGCAGGTTACTTACCCTATTTGCATAGGACGGCTGGGCTACCTACCAGCTCTAGTACATTTTCAATGTACATTGCGTTTTTATCTTTGTATTTATAATCAAGCCATATGGCACGATTAACTTATTCGGTCAATTCCGATTTGCAAAAAGCATTCTTTTTTACATAGGCACAGTATACCATAATCCCTGTGCCTATGCGATAACATTTACTGCTTCTTCCGATATGAACTCATCCTCTCCACAGTAACCTCCGGATAGAAGTAAGTAAGAATCGTTGCTTTCGGAACTCCTGCAGCCAATGCTTTTTTCACCTCTTCCTTCTGCTCCGGCGTATATGACCAGTGCAGCATTCTGTTTGTGATAGTATCTTCCCACTTAGGCTTTTCCCTCTCAGGATTCCTTACAGGCTTAGCAACAGTACTTCCATTAGATGCATTGGCACTGTCAGCAGCATCAGACTTCTGTGATTCATCAACATACTCAAGCTCATTTGCCTGTTCTCTGTCTATCTTTGCTTTCTGCTCTGCTTCATCCTGCATGGAGAATCTTCTGCTTAATTCCGCATCACCAAGCATCATAAACTGCTCATAGGTAAGAGTGTCTATATACACATTCTCGCCCTTATCCTTCAGTTTTTCATAATACTTAACTGCCTTGTCTGAAAGAATCTCAAATGGTGGACCGATGAGATTATCTGCTCCCCTTATCTGATGAACATAAGGCTCTCCCTTGCCATCTGCTGTCTGGTTAAACATCGGATGATTGAATGGTATGAACTTATTGTCCATGATTGGATCAAAGCCACGGATAAAGATAATGCACTTCTTGTTATCCAGCTTTCTGACTTCATCGGGTGTAAACAGTTCTCTTCCTAATACATCATAGTTTCTTGAAGAGCTTCCCTGTCTGCCCTTTGTCTCTCCGCTTGACTTCTTATCAATCGTACCTTTTCCAAGCAGCTCTGACACATACTTGTGCGTACTCTGCTCATTGCCACCAAGGTAGATAAAAGTATCATGAGGTAAGCTTCAGCTCATCCTTCGAAAAGGGCTTGCATCCACTCCCTCCCAAACCGCACGTACACCTCTCGATGTATACGGCTTTCCGCTTATCATTTGCGGTGTTACGAATGAATTAAATTATGGCATTCGGGGCATACCACGAGTGTTTTCCGTCTCCTTTTTCGCATGAGAAGTACCCACTCTGTATTTCCCTTTAAATCTTTGAGTTTCTTAACTTGGTGTATTACCAGATTTCTACAGTCTTTTTGGCATAATTCACAAGTATGACGTTCCACTCTCTGTTTGAGAGTGTTAGTCTTGGCATATTTTGAAAACTGCGGAAGCTCGCTTACATTATCAAACTTTGTAGCACATTCCTTCCGTTTATAACCATCCCTGTAGAATGTTGTTGTTTTCATTCCCTGCCTTGTTTCATACGCAACTGTAAATAATTCGTTTCTGCAATATCTCCGCTTAATCTCATGAACGTTCGTCTTATACTTGCACGCAAATGTTTTATACATGCTGTATTTCATTACATTGGCAAATCTCCCTATTTTAAAGGAGTCATTCGCTATGGAGTAATAATTATATAGTCCACGGACTTCTGCATTGTACCTTGCGAGAATTTCAATATCGCTCTGGTTTACCAGTTTTCCCCTATGAAGGGCTACAAATCTCTCTTTTCCGTTTTCGTTGATTTTGATTTTCATTGCTTTGTATTCAATTAACTTACCTACCCATTTTTCGCGTGGAACGTACAGTTTAACAACTCCTGTCTGACATCTCTGAACCCTTCCGTTAGAAGCCTTCTGTAGCGTCTGCACTCTTGATACCGTAATGTCGTAACCTAGAAATCTTGCTCTGTCTCCAGTGTGCGTAACCTTTGTCTTAGTGTCTGACATTTCTAATTTCAATGCTTTTTGCAGGAATATTTTCACGTCTTTCTTGATAGCTTCTGCGTCTGCTTTGCTACCAATAACCCCGATGATAAAATCATCCGCATATCTCGTATACTGCACCCTTTTATAATTACTGTCGTTATAGACGTACGGTGTTGTAGATTTTTCAATCATTTCCAGTTCCTTAAGATTTTTGCATCTGATTTTCTTTTCTTCGTCAGACAGACTATCCCATATTTCTCTGCCCTTTTTCCTATATCTGTATGCCTTACCGACACTGGACTTATATGCAGTAGAAAAATGTTTCTTCTTGGCTTCTGTATTGAAGTTTTCTGCATAATTTTCCATAAATTTGTCCAATTCATGAAGGTAAATATTTGCCAGCACTGGACTGACTCCCGACCCCTGCGGCACTCCGCTATAGGTTCTGTTGAATGTCCATTGTTCCATATATCCTGCTTTTAGGAATTTCCATATAAGCTGAATAAACGCTTCGTCATCAATCCTCTTTTTCAAGAGGTCGATAACTACATGGTGGTCGAAACTATCAAAACAAGCGTGTATATCTCCTTCCACAAACCAGTTCGCCCCAGTAAAGGTGTTCTGTATCTGTTTCAGTGCTGTCTGACAGCTTCTGTTTGGTCTGAACCCATGTGATTTGTTACTGAACACAGGCTCATAAATACTCTCCAAAATCATCTTAACGACTTCCTGCACGAGTTTATCATCCCCCGACTGAATACCCAGAGGACGTTTTTTACTGCTGTTTTTCTTTGCAATATATTCTCTTCTTGCAGGCTTAGGTTGGTAACTTCGGTCTTTTAAGGATAAAATAATCCTCTCAATTCTCTCGTTACCCATGCCATCAATCGTTGTTCCATCAGCTCCGGCAGTCATACTGCCATCATTTGCGTAGATATTTTTATACGCAAGCCAATAAAACTCCGGATTGTACAGATTTCTGTATAATCTCTGAAATCTGTAAGTTTCATTCTTTGACTTTTCCATCAAATTTTTCAATACCTCAGTTGGATTTCTCAATGCCTCTCGCACCTTCCTTCATTTTAGTATTTTCTGATAAGCTGCTCCCCTTCGCCATGTGAACGTCATTAACGTCTCGGACTACTATGGGAGCTGTGTGACCATGCCTGTTACCAGGTTTAGGTCATCCCCAGTTAGTAAATACAGGATTAGCATTCAGTGTTGTCGGCACCGACTTTCGCCATTTATCCGCTGTCTTGCGGTTGCTCTTTCATGAGTATCGCTTGCTTTCATAACTGCGAAATGAAACCAACATGAAAAGCATACGTTTCAATCCTTTTCGTATGCGGGGCACGGGTTCCCCCACTCTGGCTATCGTTTAGGCAGTTTAGCTTTGTACCTCATACACTGATTTTTATTCTTAAATATTCTGACGCATAGGATTAGCGCCTTTCCTATTTACGTTCCAGCTGGAACAACAACATGCTACACTCCCCTTCGGGTTTCCCCTCTCGGATAAGTTGTAGAATAATAGGTTGTGATTTTTCATCACCTGATACTTTTACCTACCGCTTGCTAAAGGCGGTATCCTGTAAGTACCACGTCGCCAATTTATATTGCGCTGGCGACTTCTGGGCGCACACAGTTGCCGGGAATTGTCTCCCAGGTATCTTTGAAAAGTGCCTTTAACTGGGCAAAGTTCTGAATGATGATAATACTTGAAATCTCACGGCTTCGCATTGTCGATAACAGCGAACAGAAGTCATCTGGCAATGCGACATTCGCAAATTCATCTAACATAAATGTCACATGGATTGGCAGTCTGCCTCCGCAGTTAAAGTCTGCCTGATAGTACAATTCCTGAAATATCTGCGTATATAACATACCGATAATAAAGTTATAGGATTTATCACTATCCGGGATTACACAAAACAATGCTGTCTTTGTCTCACCATCCCCATTTACTCCAATACCGATATCGGACAGATTAAGCTCATCTTTTGAGAGTAGTCGTAATACCTGCTTATTCTCAAGAAATGCAAGTCTTGAGTTAGCACTGATTATGATGGAACGGACTGTATCTCCTGCACCTCTCATACATTTGTTGTACTGCTTTACTGCCGGATGATTGGCTCCAAGCGGAGAACTTTCCTCTAAAAACTTCATACGCACATCCAGCTTTGATGCCTTTCCCTGCTCTGTAACCTCTGCCTCTCCAAGAAGTTTCAGTACTGTCTCGAAGTTTCTCTTTGCCGGCTGTACCTCCAGCCACACATAATAAAAGATAGACTGTAAGAACAATCCTTCCGCTTTTTCCCAGAACGGATCACTTGGTGTTGCTCCCTTTGGTGTCGTATTGCTGATAAGGTTTGTAATCAGCTTGACCACATCTGTTTCCTCTCTGATATAGGAAAACGGATTGTAACAGTCTGATTTATCCATCTCTAACAGATTTATGACCTTCACATTGTATCCGTTATTCTTTAGCATCTGACCGCAGCTTCTAAGGATTTCTCCCTTTGGATCGGTACAGATAAAGGAACAGTTATGCGGCATCTGCATAAGATTCGGCTTTACTTCATAAAATGTTTTTCCTGCTCCGGAACCACCACAGATAAGTATATTTCCATTGAGCTTGAGTCTCCTAAAATCCAGCGACATCTTCACATTCTGGCTGAGTATCCGGTTGAAGTTTTCATCCTTATCTGCAAGTATCTTATTGACCTGCTTCGGATTTTCAAATCTTGCCGTACCAAATTCCTTACCCGGCATATAGTTTCTCTGACTGGTGTAATACATGACAATAGCCATCGCATAGATACCTAATGCAATGGCTACTGCTTTTACTGTATTGGAATTGTAATAGTTGGCAAATGGAACAGCACATACTTCATTGAATCTGTCCATAAATTCATTAAATGCTATTCCCTCTATCCACGCACCATTTATCAGATAACCAAGATACCCGGCTAACACTGCACCCACAAGAATGAATATCAGTGACGGCTTTTTCTTTGTTGTCTGCATAAGCTGTTACCTCGCTTTCTTTGTGGTAACAGTTTTCTTCTGTGTGGTCTTTTTCTGCTGCTTCTGCACTTTCTCGTAACGCTCCCTGACAGATGACTCCACCTTGTCATAGTGAGTATAAAGCTCGGTTCCTTTCTGGGTTGTCACCACACGATTCTGCTCATCGTAAAGCTTATAATCCTTGGTGGAATCAAGGAAGGTAAGCATTGTCTTTCCACCATGAATCTCCATGATGTTTTCCTTACGGAGCCATACATATCTTGCCTCTTCTCCCCATGTGCCGGGAACTCTGGTCTTAACAGCATGGTCATTCTCTTCGATAATCAGCTTCTTACTGATAGTCACATCTGATAAGTTCGCATTCTTTGATGCCGCAACCGCCCTCATTCTCTCAGCAAGGTCCTGATAGCCTCTGACACGATTGATAAATGCATCCTTGTCCATCATGACTGTATGGGTGCCATCCTCATTCTTGCTGCCAAGCACACCGATTGTCTCAAGCTGTCTGATGACACTTTCAGCCTGCTCACCATTGATGCTGAAATTCTCCTTGACCTGATCCACACTGATAGCTTTCTTTTCCATTGCAAACATTCCGACTTTCTCAATCAGTCCGTCAATGGCGGAATTAATCTTATCCCCTTCTATCGTGTGGCTTTTCTCGTTTCCCTGCTGTTTCTTCAAAAAATCCATCAGCTTGCCAAGGGACTTTTCATCTCCATTCTTCAGATAATCGTCAAATGTGGCAATCTTACCAAACTTGAGCTTCTGTATCATCATATTTACACGGGGAACTGCCTCAGTATGGAAGATAACCTCACTCAATCCGTCTTTCCTGTTACAATCCGGAAGTACCGAATACAGGATTCCATACTTCTTTGCCATCTTTTCGACCTTTTTCATATCTTCGGTATTAAACTGCAATACCTGTAAATCGCCACCCTTTAAGAGCAGCTTTCTCATAGATGTCTTACCAAGAGACTTCTCATAATCAAGCATCCCTTTTAAGAAATCTATTGCCTTCTGCATGGCAGCAATGCCGCCGCTTCCTACCTTCATGGCAATCTCAATGCCATCATAAGCTACACGGATGATCTGCACCGCTTCCTGAATCTCTTCTGCCATTATCGCACCTCCACTTTCTCTCTGACTGTTGTTTTAAGTGTTTCTGTCTCTGTAGTACGGATTTCCTCGGCAGATACATCAATACCATAAGCAGTCAAAATATCTGCTAGATGATTGATTGCTTTCTCCTCCTCGATACGGTACATTTCAAGTGCCACAAGCAGGTTTTCCACCTGTTCCACCCATGCAGGCTTCATATCATATTTAGACCTGTATGTGACCATAATCTCGTCCGACTCAGCCTTATCCGCTGAATGTGCCAAAGCTTCAATTAGAGAAATCGTATCTTCCTTGCTGCCGCTTCTGAATGCGAACTGGACTACAAAGTTTTTCTCTTCCTCCGTAAACTGATGCTCCACACCATTCATCTCTGTTACTGCTTCATTTACTACTGCTAAATTCATAAGTTCCTCCTAATCTGCCATGCTGTTTTCAAGCACAGCAATCTCAATGATCTCCTTCATCTTTTCCGCTGAAATGTTGTTGTTTATAAGCTCTACAAGCTGTGACTCAGTAAGTCCCTTTTCTATTGCACTCTTAATCTGCACAAGCTGCGCCGGAACAAGGTCTCCCGATGCAACCAGCTTTACAATGTCAGCTCTTGATTTTTTCTTAAATGACAGTCTTGCAAAAAGGCTCGCCACTCCGCTGTTGCTGCTCTTTCTCACACTTCTCTCAATCGGAAGTCTCTGCACCACATTTCCAGTACCATCAACTACCGGAATCTGATAATAGACCGGAATCCCATTTGCCACAGCCTGCATATTCTGCGGAACTGCAACTGTATCTACCATCTTTTTATCTGCCTGTGATATGGACTGGCTTTCCTGCGGCTCTGCCTTACTTTCTGCCTCTTTCTTATTCTCTGTGGCAACACTTATGATCTTATCTTCCAATGACTCTATTCTGTCTCCCATACGCTTCATCTCCTTATCCTTTTTCTCAATATCATCCCTGAGTCTTGCAATCGTACTGCTTGCCTTATTCAGTTCATTCTGCTGACTGTTGATAAGAGCATCCTTATCCTGGTTCTCCTTGACCAGACG
>ERZ1027070.276-NODE-276-length-24498-cov-109.830299_pt1 | contig 24498 bp, 29 predicted proteins | sample MGYA00519419_ERZ1027070 | MGnify/ENA primary metagenome ERZ1027070 (study PRJEB26926, sample SAMN06164837) | human gut metagenome | biome: ENVO:00009003; feature: ENVO:2100002; material: ENVO:00002003 | host: Homo sapiens | place: USA | collected 2012 ...
ACACCTAAGCCTTCGTCGGCAGCGTCAGATGTGTATAAGAGACAGATTTACAGCATTATTAATACAAGTAACAAGAGCTGGATAATTATTAATATTAGCAAATATATTCTTAACACAATTACAAACTAAATCAGAAAGAATACCAATAAGTTCAGGATATTGAGTAATATTATTAAATATATAATCTACTCGTTCATTAATATTATTCTGAATAGCTTCCTGTAATTCCGGATATTGACCAATATTCTTAAATATATCAACTACTTTATTAATAGTATTAGTAACAATAAGATTTTTAATAGCAGGATAATTATCAATATTGTTAAATATATTATTAATAGTAGTTTCTACATGAGAATTAATAGCATTAGTAATAAATTGACTAAGAGCAGGATAAGAAGAAATATTATTAAAGATGGTTTCAGTCCATTGTTTAACATATTCATTAAATATATTCTTAAGTTCAGGATATTCATTAATATTATTAAATATATCTCTAATAATAATAGGTAAACTTTCAACTGTACTATTCTTAATAATTTCAACTAGTTTAGGATAATTATTAATATTATTAAACACATTAATAACAAAATTATTAATAAAACTAGTAATAATATCAAGAAAGTCTTTATAATTACCTATATTAGTAAATATCTCTTCAAGTGCTTCTGCTAAATCTTTAATAACAGTATCAAAAGACCATCCTTCCCAATTGTCAGGATTAGTCCAAGCTTCATCACTAATATCATCACTATTATATCGTTGAGTCCAATTAATATTAGTCGCATCACGATAAGTAATAATATATCCTTTACGACGATAAATTTTATCAAGTTTATTAACAGTATTAGCAAAAGTACCTTCCCAAGTTAAATAAATACTATTACAAGCGGCAAGTATTCTATCTAATCTTGTTCCAGTTACACCATCAAAAATAGCTTGAATAACAGTCAAAGGATAAATATTATATCTAGTATCAGTTTCTTCACAATACTTATCTAGTATATGAATCGGCATATTGCCTTCTTTATCACACTGAACTTTATTAGGGTCAAAAGATTGACAATTAGTACCAATAAAAACATTTTCTTCTTTAGCCATAATTACCACGGATTAGAAACACGTTTAATATAATGTAAAGCAATAGTAGGCATAAGTTTATTAATAGCAAGATAATTACCTGTCCATCGATTGCCACTTATTTGACTCCAAGTCATTTCACCATTATTGCTAATATTAGGTCCAGTCATATACCAATTAGTAGACCTATTAATACCAAGATTATCAAATTTATTTCTGTCAGTACCATAAGGCCAACCATTTTTAACATCGTTATCAAGGTCTCCAGATACAAAACGCCAGTTACTAGGTGCTATAACTTGATGGTTATTATCACCGGATTTAGTTTTACCAACAGCAACAGCATGCTGATGTAGAGGCAAATCAGTACCACCAATATAAAACCCATAGGCACTTACATTACGACCAGGAGAAGCGGGGTCATAAGTATCTTTAATATTTTCAAGAACTGTTGTCCAATCAAGATTTCCTTGTTTAGGATTATTATAAATGTTAATACCATTAGGTATATAACCCATAACAAAACGTCCTTGTGCAGCAGTATAAACTTCCCATCCAGCAGGAGGATTAGAATTATCCCAAAGCATAATAGAACCAATAGGCATAACAGCAGCAATCCAAGTTTGTACTTGAGTAGCAGTTACTCCACCTGTTGTTCCTCCTCCACTACCGCCTGAGCCAAACCCATCATTTACTAATTTATTTTTAATATCTGTATAAAGAGTATTAAAATCAACATCAAGTCTACTAGGTTTAGTTTCACTATCAGCAAACTTACTCATAGTAAGATATTTACCTGTTCTAGCTTCACCGAGTTGAATAGTAGACATAACATTATGAGCGCCATCTCCACCACTTCCTCCACCGCCTTCAATACCAGCAATAATATCATTAATTTCAGACTTAGTATAATAATTATTAAGCATAGAATTAACAATATCTCTTACTTCTTGTTCGGTTAATCCACCGCCGCCAGAACCACCACCTGTAGCATTAATAGTAATAGTACCATCAGAGTTTTCAACAAAAGTAATATTAGTACCAGCTTTAATCATGTTCTTAAACATAGAAACATAATTATCTTCAAAATATTGTTTATACTCATTACTTATGTTACCACCACTTTGGTCTATCTTATTAAGAATCTCTTCAATCTTATTATTAATATATTGTTCTAGATTATTAATACTACCTTCTACACTACTATTTAAATCTCCAATCTTATTATAAATATCAGTAAACTTAGCATTATATTCAGTAATAAGATTATCAATTCTAGTATTAATATCAACTATATCTTGTTGTAATTTAGATATTTGTTGGTCATGAATTTCAAGATGGTCATTAATCTTTTTAAGTTCTTCAAGAAGCCAAGTATAGAACTTTTCCATCTCTTCTCTTAACTTCTCTAAGAAAGCTTCAAATTCAGCACGAGTAAGATATACAGATAAATCAAAACCCATACTTACCCATTTTTCTCCATCCCAAAACCAATAAAAATCATTAGTATAAGAACCACCCCAACCAACAATTTCAACTTGTTTATTATCTTCACCTAAATCAAGAGGATGATAAAGTATTTGACCAACAGCCCAATTTCCATCAAGAGATATAGATTCTTTATCAAACATATCTTCTTGACGATAATTACTAAGAAGTCTACATTGATTTAATTTAACTGCACCATCATACATTCTACCACCTCTCCAAAGAATAATACTATTATCTGGAAGTTCAATAGTTTGTCCAGCTAAACAATAATCATATTGAAGTATATAAATAGTATTAGGCTCGTTAATCATATCTTGAGTAAGAGTATTAACACCACTAATCATATTCTTACGAAGATATTTACGAGCCTTTCCACTATAATCATTTGTATTATAGTCTTTATCTGCAAATTTAAGAAGATTATCAACAATTGTTAAATCTTCTTCATCAGCTGCATTAGTAATCTGTGAAGCAGTAAACATTTGTTTAACAGATTCACTAAGCATTTCAGGAGTAATCTGACCTTCAAGTATTTGAACAGCATTATCTTCAAAATACTGTTTAAGTACTTGTGCCATATAATTAACTACAACATTACGACGAAGATAATTATCTTGAATATTAATACCAAATTCATCAGCAACTGCACGTTCAGCAATAGCTCTTGGAAACATACCACTAAACGATTCTACAAATTTAGAACCAATTTCAGAATCAGCTTCAAGATGCCATTTCTTTGCATTAGTAACAGGAGTTATTTCATCAAGAATATAACTCTTTTTAGTTTCAATAACATAAACTTCACAACCTACTCCAATCTGTTCCCAAGTAAGAGCATCTCTATCTTCCATTGTAGATACTACAATTCTAGCAGCTTTAAGCCCTCTTTGAACAACAGCAATAAGTTCAAGTATTTCTTTCTTAAAGGTTTCATAATCAATAACTAAATCTTCTCGAAGTTTAGCAATAGGCTGCCAATACTCTTCATTAGATAAAGGAATACCAGCAGGAACAGCTTTACGAGATATATAGCTAGCATAGAAACCGTCATGAACTATACATAGTCTTTCATAAGGTCTATCATTCCATTGACCATTACAAGTAAGACTAACTTTACCAAGTTCTTCTTCTATTGTTTTCATACATTCTCTAGGTTTACTAAATTCATAGTGTAGACCCCCCGTAGAGGATGGAACACATTCACATTATTCATTATCATAATCAACATCACTAAGACTATAAGTTTCATTATATTCTTTGCCTTCTTCTTTCTTCTCCCAAAGTTTACCAGTTTCAGGGTCAACATAAAATTTAGGAGCATCTCCACAACTAACTATTGCATGAATTTTACCTTCTTCATCAACAGGAAGTGTAATAGAACCACTATACTGAACTTGTTCACTACCTTCATAAATAATATTAAGTTGACCTTTAATATATTTAAGAAGAGTTTCAGCAAGTTTATCTTGACCAAGTTGATATGCTGCCATAGCAGATTGAAACATATTCCAGCAAGTAACAATATTCTTATTATTACCTTTACAAGTAGCAGAACAATCATTAAGCATATCAACTCCATATTGTGCCATAAGAACTAATAGTTTGTGATAAGTACAAACAAATTTACTTGGAACTGTCATATAAACATATTGAGGAGTAATCTCAACTTGTTCAGTTCCACTAGCTTTTACATAGACACCATTAACATAATTATCATCTATTTGTTCACTCATTCTACCATCAAGTTATTATATGAATTAATAATTGATTTTTGTTCTTCGTCAGAAAGCAATTCTAAGGCTTCTAGAGCTTGAATTAAAATTTGCCCTTGTGTTAGTTTGCACCAATTTTTTTCGTTCAATGGGAAGCCTAATTCTGCTATTCTCGCTTGTTTTTCAGCCATGCTTGCAATGCGTAATTGCATCTCTTTAGATAGCTGTTTTGGATTATTAATATAACCTCTTATCATAATACCATCTTATTTAAATGCCTTATTAATAATATAAGCAGTATAATCATTAACTCTAATATCAATACGTTTATTAAACGCAAGAATACGTTGATTAGAATCAAGATTTTTATTATAGACAATATTTATAATATCACCATAAATATCTTCTTTCCATTCTTCTTTCATATAATGACTAAGATAATCTTCATCACCACGATACATATTAAGTTTAGAATAAGCATCGTAATAAACGCTATTAACTAAATGTCGAGCGTTATATTCGATTTGGTCACGGTTACTATCAACATTATTAGTAATAATAGTAGAAGCAACAAATTTAGCACATTCCGAAGCTGCATTAACCATAGTAATAGAAATAACAGCTTTAGATTTTTCTCTATCTTTTTCAATAATATCTCTAGTAACTATATTAAGAAGTTTGGCAATATCATCTAAAGGATTTCTTTTGTTATTATCAATTATCTTATTAATTATAAGATAAATAACAATAACAATACCGGGAATAAGACCTTGTTCAAAGGCATTTTGAATTAATTCCATTTTTATAGATACAAGAATAGGGACTATCAGTATCAACACTAATGCTAATACCAATAGCCCCTATTCGATTAATATTACCTAATATTTACCTAATCGAGTCGGGTAATAGGTTATGCTTTTTCTTCAGTAGCAATAGCTTTAAGGATAGTTTCAACAATTGCAATAGCAGCAGCTCCAGTTGGGAATGCTATTTGTACAATCTGATGAACAACTTCATCTCTAGTTTTCATTTCACGTGGAACAGCAAAACGAAGAGTAAAGATAGTATATCCAGCATCTGCACTATCAGGTTGTTTCAAAGGATTAAGCGGATATGTAGGATACAGTTCAGTATAAGTATCTCGATAAGTATATTCGATACCAGCATCGGCAGCAGCTTTATTAGCCAAATCAGTAATATAAGCCGCATCTCCATACGCAGGAAAACCAGTAGCTGTAACTGTAACACTAATACCAACTAATTCATCAGCTCCAAGAATTTCATAATCAATACCTTTAGACTCAGCAGTTAAAGTAATTTTAGCATCAGCAACTGTTGCTTTAATACCATGACCAATAGTATTGTTATTAATCTGATTAGCTAATTTCTGCGCTACATCATTTGCAGTCGGATTAAGACCTGTATGAATAGTAGCTGTCCAGCGATTACGTTCATTGAACTTTAATCCTTTCTTCACAATCATGATAGAATAATCAGAATAAGCATTTACATCTCCGATAGTAAGATTAGCAGAGAAAGTAGTAGCAACTTGATAAACACCTTTAACAAAAGTAAGATGTTTCTTATAAGCTGGAAGAACTACTGGACCATTTGCTTCACGACCAAGATTAATGTAAAACTTATCGGTAATATTAGTACCGTCAGCGTCAATCATTTCCTTGCCATTAGCAAGATAAGTAAAAGCAACCGCTCCAGCAGCAAGAGGTAAGCTCGCTCCATAAGCGACTTTGCCCGCCAACAAAAACTGTCTCATTTTTAATTTAATTTAGAGTTTAACTTTGTTTATCAGCTCCATTAGAAGTAGCACCAATACTAGCAAGATAAATCTGTACTGCACGCATAACTATTTCTATATGTAAATAAGGAGGTAAATCACAATTAACCCAATCTTCTTCTCTATCTTCATCAAATTTAACTTTAGCAGGTTCTTTGATATAAAGATATTTAACTAATTGAGGTTTAACTGTATTATTACGTCCAGTATATATATTAACATTAATACCAGATTCATCTCCAAATATAGTAACTATCGGAGCATCTTTCGCAGCACGATTACAGAAATCTCTTAGCGTTTGACCTAAATCTTCAGCTTCAATAATTCTGCAATCATAAATTGTCTTGCCATTATAACTAACTTGAAAGCCTGTATATAGCATTATTCCGTCGCTATCAATGTTAATTTTATAAGGGTCAACTTCTGTTCCATCACCTGTAATCTGTCCGCCGTTAACAGTACCCGCTGTGTATAAAGTTCTAAGAGCATTAACAGGACTAATAGAAGCATTTTGTCGAGCAACCTTATCATTATAAGGAACAGGTCCAACGTTTTCTACTATTACATTTCTAGCTTTTTCAATTATAGCAGCATTAAGACAAATATCTATATCTTCCATGAGAATAGCACGAACGGTCTGCATACCCATCTGTTGTGCCAGTTCTCTGAACGTCACGTGCATCTCCCCAATGTTCATAATCAAATGTTTTTAAGTTTATTTTTATAAGCACTAACAAGAGCACTATTGGTAGGATTCTTAAACCATGTAACAGCTTCCTTAACATTAGCACCAATGAACTCACCATCAGGAGTAGTAATATTTTGATTATGAATTGCTCTGATAAATTCTCCACGAGAAATAAGAACCTCAATTAAAGATTTAATAGTAATATCTTTATCATTACAAAGTTTATTAAACTTAGCAGGTTCATTTGTACTAAATTTATCAAGATGAGTTTGTTTATCGACAGTATCCATAGCCATACCGTTAGGAATATTAATATTATTGGCAACACAGTATTGAATAAATACAGCATCAAACAAATCACTATTCGTGAGAAGTTTAACATAATTGCCTTTAGCGGAATTAATTTCCTGACGATGTTTAGCAAGACGCTCAGCTTCTCTTTGGTCATCTTTAAAATAAAATCTAATAGATGGGTCAGAATTAATAAGAGCAATATCTTTAGCTACATCTTTATATAATAAACAATGACGATAAATTAGATAATCATCAAGAACAATAGGATAACCATATTTATACTTTTCACTTTCAAGAAGATTTAACTTAGTAATCTTAGCTTCAAGAGCTTCTCTAAGTTCTTTAACTCCTTTACGGTCACTATTCATATAAGCAGTTTCAATAGCTTCTTCTTCGGCTCTAAAACGAAGATAATCTCGTTTACGATTCCAAAAGAAAGAAATATCAAAAGTCTTACCTAGTTCATCAACTGACACACTAATATTATTAAGATAAGCCTTAACCCGTGAAATAAAGTTTTCATTATTAGGAGCAAGACCAATTAAAGCAGGAAAATAAGATTCAATCTCACCTTTATTAGAAGAAAGAGTACGAGAACTACGAACACAACTACCAATCTTATCCATTCGTTTAGGTAATGTTTTATCATTAACTCTACGATATAATGAATAATTAGTAACTAAATTAATAGTAATAGTTCGTTTTTCAGTATAAGGTTCATCAAGACTTTCATCTCTAAATCCTACTGTATTAGCAGGCTGTTTATCTACTCCATCCTCTACGGGGGGTATAACCTGTTTATCTGTATTTATATTAGAAGCAGCAGGAGTATTTTCTCCTGCTTTATTAGCTTCATTTACTTTGTTAAAATCCATATCTTAAATAGCTTCTTTTAAATGATTATAATACACATTTCAATAAGAACATCTTAGTAGTGTTATCTACCTGCAAACCAATAGAGCCTTTAACTTCATAACGAGCCATATCAATTTCAGTAGCTGCATGATTAGTATTAGGCAATCCCCAGCAAGCAGGAATATCAGTCATACCTTCAATAACTTTAGCTTTATAAGCCTGTCCTTTTTGACGTACTATACGAACATTCTGATTACCTTTATAATTACTCATATCAATCAAAGCAGCTTGATGAGAAGTAATAGGCAAACCGGTAGTAGGATGAATCATACCATTTTGCTTAGCAGCTTCAGCATCAGTACCCTTATCGAAATAAGCATTATGAATAACAGTAATGATATATCCATCTGGAGTTTTATACTTATTAAAGTAACGTCCATAAGAAAGACCATCACCATTATCTTGAATCATCTTTTCACCAAGAGGAGTAATAAATCCGTTTTCTTTAGCATCAGTTCTGATAGCCATTTCAAAGTCACGAATAAATCCTTTACCACCCATAAGAGCTACATTCTTATCGCCATCTTGAGTATCACGGTCAAGAACATCACCGATTGTACGTTCAAGTTTGTTAAGAGTCAAAACTTCACCATAAGTATCATAGTTAGATTCACGACAAATTTCTAACATACCAGCAGTACGAGGAATAGGTTTACCATTATCATGGTCTTTCAAAGAAATAGTACCATCAGGTAAACGGTTATATTCAGACTTCCACAAACGTTCTTCGTTCATTACTCTCATGTGTAAGTTGAACTGTCGCATCTCTTCGTTAATCCAAAGATTAGAAGTACCACCATTATCATTTTGGAATTGATATTGAGTAACAACATTAGCAAGATTACCAGCTATTTCTTTAGAATAACGATAAAACTCAAGTTGAGAAGTCATTCCAGCAGGACCCATAGTATTGCTTCTGTTACCTTTAGAATAAGATTCAGAAACAGTAGGAGCACTCATTGCCCAATACATACCTTTAGCCAACCATTGAAGGTCAACATAAGCATCAGGATTAGGAGAAGTAAGTTTCAAAAGATAAGCATAACCATAAGCAGATTCACCTAAGTCTTTCTGAATACGAACTTGAGTAACACCATCGGGAGCAGTAAGACCATGTTGTTCAATAAACCAATGAGTAGAGAAGTGAACTTCAAATTCACTACCATTTTGACCCGGTTTAGTAACAGCAGTATTAAAGTAAGTTACAAAGTCTGTAAACTTCATACGACCCATAGTTTTCCAAGTCCATTGTACAGTAGCAACCTCTTTAATACCACGACTACCTTGACCTTCAGTAATAAAACTTAAAGGAAAACGGTCATCATCCATACCATAATTATAAGTCAGAAAACTATTAATTTCTTCTGGCTTTTGAAGCTGAAGATAAGCAATTGATTCTTCATTAGAATAACCTCTATCTTCATAGCGAGTTTGTCCAATAACACGTAATGTTTTCATCTACAAATTTACTATTATGTTAATAACCAAAACGCTCATCTTTCAGAACGTCTTTTTTACTGTCAGGTTTAGTTATTTTAATAGCTCCTTTTGTAGTTTTACGTTGACTAGCAGTAAGTTTCAACTTTTTAGCTTCTTTATCAGAAACAGCCATTTCTATCAAACTATCATAACCTTTACCTGTATATTTAAGCCAAGCCTTAAGCAGTTCTTCATCGCGTCTTTCAGCAGGAGATAACTTCATTAAATCATTTTCATAACGAGAAAGTCCTTTATCATCAACTTGATAAACATAATTGAAGAAATCTTCAGGAGTAGTAGAAATCTGTTTACCATTACGTTCAATAATAACAGTTTCAGGAATACGATAACCAGCAATTTGTCGTTTATCAATACATTCTTTAACTCCATTCCAAAATTCCACAAGTTGTTTCTCTTCTTCTGCTTTAACTCGCATAGCTTCTTTAGCATTAGCTTCACGCATTTCGTTATCAGCTTTCTGAAGAGCTTCAAGTTCTTCTTTAGCAACATTGAAAAGTTCATTACTATCTTTAAGATATTGAATATACTTATCAACATTACCACGACGATTAAATTCCTTAAACGCCTCACGAACAATAGCTTCTTGTTGACTTACATTATTTTCATCTACTTCAATACCGCTTCTATCTCGAAGTTCACCAAAGCCTTCAAATGAATTACCATTTGCAACATAATAATTAAGAAAATCACCAACGATAGGATAATCTTCAAATAACTTATTAACACCAGCTTGAGCAAATTCGTCACGTTTTAAATCAATAACGGATTGAATGTAACTTGCAACTCCTTGAGGAGTATTTTCAAAAGCAACTGGTTTACCATCTTCTGAAGTAACAGAAACACCTACAAGTTCTTGAATCGATTTAACATCAATAGTATTTTCTTCTTTAGTATCTTCTACTTCAAATTCTTTAAGATAAGCAGCAACTTCATTTTTAACTTTAAAGATATTACCTTTATCGTCAATAAGATTACCGTCTTTATCAACAGTATATTTATTATCTCCATCTTCGATAATAGTGCCTTCTTCCAAACCATGTTCAGCATCAGCGTCATTCGCTTTGTCATTAGGCTGACCCCCCGTGGAGGATGGAGATTGGTTATCTTTATTAGCATTAGAATCACTATTCCCATCTCCATTACCATTATTAGTAATATCATCAATAGAATTACCATCAGCATCTAACTGCCCTGTTTTACCTGTATCAAGGTCTGTAATGTCGTCAGTAGGTTTTCCATCTCCATTAGATGTTTCACCATTAAAACCAAAACTATCAAAATTATGCATAATTCTTTGTTTTTAATTAATTACTATATCACAAATATAAACTATAATAATAATATGAGTTTTACTTGTATCGTTAAAATATGTTCACCTTTAAGCCGATTTGCCGACTAACATACTATTGCTAACTAGGATATTTATTACTGATAACCTAACCTGTCGCTTTCAGAGAAGCCGTGTATGAATCAAATTTTATCATAATGATTAATCTATCACGAAATAAATAAAGTGCTTAAAATGAGCTTAAAATGGCTCATGTGGTGTAAAGAAAAATGAAAATGGGCTGAACCTACTTTCACAAGCAAGTCCAGCCCTATTATGAACAAAATTTAGAAGTACAGCCGATTATTTACTTTTACTATCATAACGATTTTTATTTGCTTTTGCAATCTTGACTTTATCATCACTTTCTTTAAGTTTAACAGCTAATTCTTTTTCTTTAAGTTGTGCTTCAACAGAAGTCTTTTGAGCATCTAAACTAAGTTTACTACGTTCAAGATTAAGTCTAGCATTTTCCATACGTTCTTCAGCTTGACTCTTTTCAGCATCACTAAGACCATTATCAAAACTCATAATATTAGCATTTGCTTTCATAGCTTCAATTTGACCATCAAGATATTTTTCAACTCTAATTGTTTCTCTATCTTGTTCTGCTTTTCTATCAATCTTAGCAAGCTCAAATTCTTGACGAAGTTGTTCTGTTTGTTGAGAAACACGTTCAACATCAAGTTCATGCTCACGTTGAATATTTTGATACTTATCAATAAGTTTACTAATTTGAGCAACATTATCTCCACGTATAGCAGCATTAGCCATATCCATATTACCATTCTGAGCAGCACTAAATGCAAGTTGTTTATATTGTTCAAGTTTCTCACGTTCTTTAACAGAAGTTTTACAAGTAACAATATAATTGGCAAATATATGACTATTAACATCAAGACTTAAATATCTAATATCACCATCTTTAGTTTTATAAGAAGTATTAAGACCATCAATCCAAGCAAGTTTAGTATAATCCATTTCAGCTTGATAATCTCGTTCTCTCATTTTATCAAATATAAATTCAATAATAACAGAACCCATACTTCCACGAATAACCGCTTCATCAGTAACTCCTTTACCAGCACTATTAGCAATTTCTCCATATCGTTGTGGAGTCATATCACATTCCATTTTAGCAGTCTGTTCAATCTCTTGAATAAGTTGTCCAAGTTCAGTAATATAATTATTCATACGACTTTCAAGATAACGAACATTTTGTGCTTTAACAAGATTAGCATCATCTTCATCATCAATATAAAGCACACCGTCAGCAGCCATACGATAAATAGTTTCAGCAGGTTTACGACCAAGAAGAGATTTAGCAATCATAAGAACGTTCATCTTATTTTTAGCAATAGCCATTTCTCTATGATAAGAAACTATATTACGAAATACTTGATAAGGAATAACTGTATCTATAATACTAAATCTTCCAAAGCCAGGAAGAAGTTCTGCAATACCATTATAAGGAAGTTTACCATTCCTATTGTAAGCAATAGGACGAGCCTTATAAGGATATATGCTTGTAGCACGAGAACCAATTCTAACGCTCTCATAAACTTGTGGACGCCACACCCATTCAATACTAATATCACCACCAGCAGGGTTAAGCTGATAAGTTTCATCAACAATTTTTGTTGTAACAAATGCTCCATTACTATATGTAAGAATACCTTCTTTTATTTCACCTCTCCAAACAGTATGCCAAACTTCAAATAAACCATTATTAGCATCACGAGCCATTATATTAGTGTTCTTAATATGTTGTAAATCATCTTTATTAAATTTACTACATATATCACCAAAATAATACATATATTTATCCCAATTTAAAAGTGCTTTATCACTAGAAGTAGTAGCACTATATTGATAATATGTATCAAGAGCTTCACGTTCTTTTTCAGAAAGATATTCATAAAATTCATCTATAATTTGTTGTTTAGTCAACATACGACGTTCAGCAAACATATCATAATCTTCTGCAAACATATTATCGTTAGGAACAGGAAAAGCATCTCTAACACTAACAACACGTTTAATTAATTGATTACCTACAACATCTCTATATGTATAACAAGCTCCAAAAGCAACAAATTCAAAATAAGCTCTAGCGTATATAGTAAAAGCATCGGTAAGGTCATCAATAACATTAATTAAATCTTGTCCTTGTGCGCTAATATCATCAATAAAATTTTCATTAAATTCTTTAATAAAAGCTTCAATATCAATAGCTTGTTCAGGATTAAATTGTTCAGGATTATTACCTTCATTAACAAACTGCATATAACTTTCTTGTATCTTCTTAGCAACAGCTTGTTCTGCAAGCATCATAATTTGTTTACCAAGTTCAGCATCTCTAGCAAATACAACTTCTGGATTATTAGCTCCAACAATAAAATCATGTGGATTCTTAATATATTCTCCAATATATCTTCTAATAATACCTTTCATCATATCATAATTACGCATAGTAGCTGGAAAACGAGTTAGATTTTCATCTTTCTCATTATAAGGATTAAGAGTTTTTCTATAATATTCTCTAGGAATATTGCCAAGAAGAATATTAAACTTTTCTTCTACATTAAAATCAGCTTTACAAGCAATACCAGCTTCTATAACATAATCACAACACTTAGCATACCAATCAACTTCTTGTTTTTCAGCATAACTAACATGCTGATTAGGAAAATCAAGTCTACCAAAATTATACATATCTTTATTCAATTTTATCATTAATAACAATAAATTTAAATACTCCCATATTATCTTTCCGAAGAGCATTATTAATTATATAAGGTTTTACACCTAAAAATTTAGCACATTCTCCAATAGTGCCTATAAACAATAACTTATTAGTATTTCTATTATAAACACTAATTTGTTTAGTTGGAGCATATCTATTTTTATCAAAAGGTTCATCTTCTTTAAACCAAAAATAGCCATTAAAATATCTATTAAAACCTTGTCTAAGTGCAGATTTAATACTTGTAAAGCCAGCCTTATAAACTTGTTCTTTACTATCCCAAATTTTAATTATATTACCATCTTTATCATATTGATAAACTTTATATTTAGATTGTTTTTTACTTATTCTATTAAACACATCACTATGAAGAAGATTTTCTTTATTAGTACACCACTCTAAATTCCAATAAGCATTATTATATGTATTTTCATCAATATGGTTAACAATATTATATTTTTCAGGATTGTTATTAATAACAAAATATTTTGCAACAAGTCTATGTGCTAAATATTGAATACCATCAATACAATAAGCCTTATATTTATTATTCTTTATATATGTAAAACTCTTTTCTTTTTTTAGTATATTTATTTCTAACAAAACCATAATTGCTAAGTTCATATTTATCACTTTCTTCTATACTTACCCAAATAACGTCATTTTCTTTCATAATTATAATATATTAAAAATTAATATTCCAAAACTTATAATAGGAGGTATAATAGTAAACCATTGTCTATTAAAAATATCTGTTTTATCATTCTCTTCTGTAACTTTCTTACGACTAGCAAGTTCTCGTTTACCTTTAATATCAATAGACTTCCAATATATACCTAAAAGTATAAGACTAGATATACGGTCAAAGTTACCTTCGGCATTAAACTTTTTAAGTTCAAGAATTGTTTGATAATCAAGAAATCTTTCAAAAACATAAATATCTTCTCCAAATTCATTCTTACCAATAACTTCATATAAGAACTCTTTAAGAAGTCGAAGACCATCTAGTTTCTTAGGTCCACTACCAATATTATAACCATAACTAGTACTAACTTTTTCTTTAACAGCAGAATCCCAAACATATAAAGGTTCATAACCTAGATATTTAGTAGCTTTCCACTTACGAAAATTAGAAACAGTTTCACCACGATTTATTTCTACAAGTCCAGTACCAATACAATTATACCATTTACATAGTCGATAAAACTTTTCATCAGCTTCTTCTAGTCGTTCAGTACGTCCATAATATGCAGCACATAACTTAGGTTTAAATCCATTACGTTCTCTAGGCATTTCAATAACAAATATACTATTATGAGAATGTCTATCAGTAATTTCTTTTTTATCTTTATCAATACCAACAGGGTCATAAACTGCAACATAAGTACCCGGAAGAATACTTCTTACAAGTCTATCATTAATATATATTTCTTCATATTCTGGGGCAAACCAAACTCTTATACAACCATGAGGGTCTTCGTTACCACGTCTAGGAACTCCTTGAATATAATCATAAGTTTTCATATCAGGATTTTCAATTCTTATACGAGCATTAGATTTAAAATAAATCTTTTTAGTTCCATCTTCAAATAGTTCACCATCAGTATAAAACTTATAACTATTATCAACTCGAAGTTTATCTTCAAACTTATTAAGAGCTTCACTACTAAATATATTTTCACTAGCACTACTAAAAGATTCAGCAGGAAATAAAGCACGCTGACCAAGATAATTAAGATATTCTGCAAAAGTCTTAGCAGTCTTTTTCTTTTCAACTCTTTCTCGTGCAGCAAGTTGAAGTCCTATTCGTAGATTACTATTTCCATCTTCATCAAATCCTTTAACTCCATCTATCTCTCCTTCAAGACCCCAAGCATAAGATTTAAAAAATCCACAAACTTCATTACGAGCATCATTATCCCAAACATTTTCAAAGTGCATAAATCCAAATGCTCTAGGATTATAAAAGTTTTGTTCAAATATTTGCATATTAGCAGCAGTAGCAGTTCCCCAAGCCATAAGAGTACCAGTAGTACGAGTACCAACAGTCATTGTAGGTTCAGTTACATTCATAAAGTCATCAAAATTCTGCATTGTAGATAACTCTTCAACTTTAATTGTAACAGCATCTTTACCAATAGCACAGTCAGGATTATTATTAGCACTAACACTTAAAAGAGAACTAGACCAACTATCATCAGCTTCAACTCCATTTTTCATACGATAACCAAGTTTAAAGCTATCAGTAGTAGGACTAAATATTCCTCTTTTAAATGGAGTTTTCTCTTCAAAGAACTTTAAGTTATTAACAGCAAAATCACTTAAACCTCCTTGTTTAATTAAATATTTATTATCAGCTGCAACATGAATAACAACTTTATGCTTAGATAAGTTAACTTCATTAGAACTATCAGCAGCCATAATATAAGAAAAACCTCCACGTCGAGTTTTATCAATAATAAGATGCAAACCATTACGTCTACAAAATTCTATAATTTGCCAAGTCCAAAATTGAGCATCAATAAAACTAGGAAAACTATAAATCTTTTTAGCAGTAGCTCCATGTTCAGTAACAATAACAGATGATTCATCTGTACGTTCCATACGAGTATAATTAAGAAAATTATAATGACCACCTGTTATCCAAACATCTTCTATACTTCCATCCGGATTTTGCCAACAAGGAGCAGAAAAACCATTACGTCGTCTATCACATTCTCTACGTCTAAATTGTCTATGAGGAATACTATCAACTTTAAATTGAGTATATTTACCTGTGACTTGATATGTTCTAGCAGCTTCATTAAAAAGTTCAGTATTAACAAATTTGCCAGGTCTAATATTTAAAAGAAAGCCACCACTATCTCCAATTAAAAAGTTATTATGAGGGTCATACCATCCACAATCACTAGCTTTCTTATACTTTTTCTCTTTATCAGGTTCTTCAATGTATTCTAGAAAAGGATATTTACCATCAGCCATAATATTTTATTTAACTAGTAAACAAACAACAAAAGCGATAGCGCAAACAGCACCACCGCTTACCAAATATCTATTCTTACGTTTAATACGTTCAATAGACTTATTTAAATTATCATTTACTTTATTACTATTATCAAGATTATTTTGTAAAGTTTCAACTTCTTTATAAAGAGCATTATATTTAATTTTATGAAGATTAATTATACTATCTTGCTCGTTAATAATATCTTTATAAAGTTTAGCTTTAATAATTTTAGTATTAGCAATCTTAATCATATTAATAGGGACAAGAACAGTTGTATCAGTAGTGTTGACTCCCCGTGGAGGATGCACTACATTATCAATCTCACTCTGACACCAACTTCTTGAATAACTCCCAAGTAGCACTGTCATTAAGACTAATAACTTTATCATCAATATCTTTTTCATGTTCTTTAAGTTTATAAACTATACTTTCTCTTTCAGTTATAACTAACTGTATAGAATCAATCCGAACATGATTAATAGCGGTGTCACTTTTATTATATGAATTGGCTTCTACACTAAAACGACTTATTGATAAATACAGAGTAACACATAAATTAATAATCGCTATTATAAATATTGCTATTAACATCTTCTTCATAATTCTATACAGTATTAAGTTAATCTTTTATTTCTATAAGTTTATTAAGTAAATCAAGATTCCATCTACCAGTTTCTTTAAGGCCAAGAACTCTTTGAGCCATCTTGATAGCTGCAACTTGACCACAGTTCACGTTAGTATCAAATAATTGTTCAGCAACTCTCTGACTATTAAAATCATCAAGTTCAAATACATCCCAATAACCAATTTTATATTTAGACCAAACAAGTTTTTGAAGTTGAATATCATTATCAAGTTTAGACTTAAATTCTTTACTACAAACAGTATAATGTTTCTTATATTGGTCAATCATAGTCCAACCTTGCCAAGTAGGATTATATTTACGACTGATACCTCTATAAGTTTCTCCACCAGCATCATCTTTATCGTTTACATAACCACCTTCTTTAATAGATAGTTTTTTAAAAGCATCTCCAAAGTAAGCCATAATTTAATTTATATAAGGATTAGTACAATATCTAAAACAATCAACAGCATCATAATATTCATCTTCATCAAATTCTTTAATTGTAACCCAAAACCAAAGAACTTTAATTTGAACTTTATAAATCACAAATTCAAAGTCATCACCAATATGATGTTCATCGCCAATTAATCTTATATTTTTTTCTACGATTAATAATATACATAACTTATTCATCAAGAGTTCTACGAATCCAACCTCTAAGAAATTTGATATTGTTTCCTTTTCCGGCAATATCATTATAATATCTAATACGTTCAAGTTTATATTTAGCTACAAAATAATCAGCACTAATTGTAGTATCAGATTTATAAGCGTTAAGAGAATCTTGAGTTCTACGAAGTAATTCTTTAGTTAAAACTAATTCATTAACAGCAGTAGAATCAGTAACAGGAACATAACGAATTTCAGGAACTGGAGTAATACGTTTAGCACATCCACTAGATAAACAAATAGCAAATATAACTAAAACAATAAAACCAATAATTACTCCAATTAAATTGTCTTTATTTAATTTCATATAGCAAGTTTAAATTGAGTTTGAACACCACTAGCTTTAATTTGTAACTCTCTATCTTTAAGAACTTTATTAATATCATCACGTAGATAATTCATAGTAAAAAATTTAGTAGTTTCAATAGGATTTTCTTTAATATGATAAAGACCATCAGAAAATCTTTTTGGCATACCATATTCATTAAGTTCAAAATCACTATCAATATGACATAACCAAATACCTTTAATAGTTAAACCAAGTATATATTCAACAGCAAAAGCATACATACTAAGTTGAAGATTATATATAGCACCATTACAATTAGGAAGATGATTAAGAGGAGCTAAAAGTCGTTCATCTTTATCAACCCAAACATTAGTTTGTTGTGCAGGTTTAACTGTTTTATCTTTCTTATAATAACCACTACTAAATCTTAATCCACCACGATTAGTTTTCCAATCGCCTACAACAGCACAATTAGTATCTTCATTAACTAGAAGAATATCAATAGTTCCACTAATTAACCAATCTATAAGAAACATACCAATCTCACTATAAATCTTATATCCTCTTTCAGTGTACATTTTAAACGCATCATAAATAAGAGGATAACGATTATCTGTAAGTTCAATAAAATCTTTAAGATTAAGTAACTTATAATTAGCACCAAAATTTGGAATATCAGCAATAGTAACCATTACACCATCTTCACGTTTATCAAGATAATTAATAGCTTGTTGAAACATAGATGCCCCTTTAACGCCATCTTCAATACCATTATGAGTATTAGTTCCACGTTCACAAGCTTCTTTAGTAATAGTTGACCATTGTTCCTCTAGTTTCTTCTCACTTATTCCTAATTCTTTAGACTTCTTTCTCAACCAATAGTTCTTATCGAACTTTGGAGCATAATTATGAAGGATAGTAGTAGTTGAAATATAATCATTACCTAGACTATCATTATATTTATGTTCTTCTTCATGAAAAATAAGTCTAATATCATTATATCTTTTATCTCTAAGTTCCATATTATTAATACCATTAAGTTCAACACTAGTTTGGACCCGCTTCGGCACTACGTGCCTACGCTAGACTCCCCGTGGAGGATGGAGTAGATTAGCATTAGCTTATTCCTCAATCATACTACTAGTAATTTCAACTCCACCTCTACCAGCAACATTCTCTTGTTCATACAGAAGATTTTCTTCAGCTACATTAAGAGCTTTAATCGTATTTGGGAACTGATTAGCTAAATCATTAATTTGTTTCATATAACCAATAACAACTGGAACATCTTCTAGACTAGCACCATCAGATAACTTATCATTCAACAATTCATTTAACTTGCTAGCAGCTAGAGCAACATTATGAATACCACGCTTAATATTAAGAACAGCTTCCATACCTGCACCAGCTTTTTGATTATAATATCTTTTAATAAGTTTCCAAACAAGAATATCAGGTTGATAATTTTTAGGTAAATCAAAGTTTTCAATAGCTTTTTTAAGAGCTTCTTTTTCACTAAGACCTTCTTGTAGACACGGACCTTTAGGGTCACCAAGATAATAAATAACTCCAACTTCTTTAACATACATCTCTTTATTAGGAGATTTATCTCTAGTATAAAGAAGACTAACATCTCTATCAAGAAGTTGTTTAAGTGTAGGAGCTTTTGGCATACCAGTTTCATCTATGGTCAGCATCCAATCCAATTCCAAACCGTTCATATATTTCTTCTACTTCTTCATCAAATTCAATAATTTCAAGTTTACCCATAGCATATAGCCAAAGATTAGCATAAGCAGCACTATGTTTTTTACTTAGTTTAATCCAAATAGGAAGAAGTTTCTTTTTAAACTTATGTTCAGTCTTAATCTTTTCTTCTTCTTCATAATGTTTTTGCTTTTCTTCTTCCATAACTTTAGCAGTATATTCTTTATACTCTTCTCTAGTCATAGTTTTTCTAGCTTCTTTAAAGTCTTTATAATGACTAATAAGTTTGGAACGATACCAATTCTTTTGAATAGTACCAATATGAGGAATAGCAACACATTTATCTTTTCGTATATTAATACTAGCTTCTTTTTCAAGACTTTCAATAATAGATTTACAAAGTATTCTATCATCACCTTGAAATCCAATATCATCTAATATATTATTTATATCTTTATAGATAAGAATATAATCATCATCAAAATCTTCTTGAGAACTAGTATTAGCAATATTAAAACTAGTATTAGTCTTAAAATCCATAATTGAAAGTTTAAGAACTCTTCTTAAATTACTACTATAAACAAGAACACAAGTACCTATAATTTTAAATTATACATAAGTAGTTTTAAGAAGAGTTCGATTATTTAGACGAAATGGCTAATTAGCTTTTTCAGCAGAATGATAAACAAAAGGATTAATAGCTTTATGTTTATCAGTAATAGCAGCTCTTAAATCATTAATAGCTATAACTTTAAATTCAACAAACCAAACTTTCTGTCCTTTTTTATATCCTTGATTTTGTCCAAAAGTACCAACAGTAATAGAACGAGTTAGTTCAGTATCATTAGTAATATACTTATTAACAAATTGAGGACTAAGAACATTATGTTTAAGATAAAGATGATAACCACGTTCAAGAGTAGAACGGTCAATAATAATCTTATCCATTTGATTCATACCAATAAGTTCAGCATCTTCTTTACTAATCTTAGCAATAATTGGCATAACCTCAACTGTACTTACTTTACTATTAATAACACCGAACAAACTTTCATTTTGGCAAAGAGCAACAACACAATAATGTTTAGCAACTACTACATTACTAAGAATAGCGTCAAGTGCTTCACTTGTTATTTCGCTAATGTCAGTAGGTATTTGAATACCAAAATCTTTAAATTTACTTTCAACTTTAATCATAACACTAAATTATTTAGTTTTAATAATACTATCAATACCAATATTTCCAAGTTTAAGTTTACTAGGAACTTTAACTTCTTTTTTATTCCTTTCACCACTATGAAATTCTCTAGTGTATTTAGGTTTAGTTTCACTTTTATCTTTACCCATAACTTAATTGTTTTTAGCAAATGTAAGAGTTTGAATGAATCTACCAAGAGAAAAACTATTTTTAACATTTCAATCGTAGAGGATTATATGATTATAAATATGCAAGTCATACTCCCCGTGGAGGATGGAGATGAGTTAGACTTAATCATATTAGCATTAATGATATTAATAGAGATAATGATATTGATTATAGTATTGATTAACTTGATATGATTGATACTGATTGTATTCATCCTCCACGGGGAGTATAGCGGAGAGCGAAGCTCGGAGCGGGTCACAGCGAATCTATTAATGCTGATTATATTAAATATTATATATAATATATCTATATAGATACTATTGCTAACTTATAATTACTTGATTATCAATAAGTTACAAATACTAATTTATACCATACATGGAATAGATTTCGCTATTTATTTGCTATATTTATACCATACATGGAATAGATTTCGACATTTCCTAGAGTAATATATTTTTATGTTAAACTTAATACTATTATTGTTATGACTTTTAAAGAAGATTTTAAACCTACTAAAGTTTATAATAAACTTGTTAATGATGTTTGTTATAATGCTGATTGTTTAGAAGAATTTGAAAAACAAAGACTTGTTGTTGCTAATCCTTTTAGTTATAATAAAAGTACCAGAACTGGTATAGTTGCTGAATTTGATAATGGTTATCATCTTAGTAAAGAAGTTGGTATTAAACGTAATTTTGTTACTATTGGTATGAGAGTTTGGGATATAATAAGAAAAAATAGATATGCTGTTATTATTTCTTTTATTGGTTATATTGCTGAAAATATTAAATTTAATAGTAATGTTATTTATATTTCTCATGATTTAATTAAAGGTTATGGTTTAGTTAAACCTAATTATAGAGATTATTATAACGCTATTGCTTATCTTGAAGATGAAAATATTATTAAAAGAACTAATATTAGAAATATTTATGTTGTTAATCCTATTTACATATTTAGAGGTGATGTTAACAAACTTATTAATATTATTAGTGAAGCTAAATTAATAAAAACTTTTGATGATAAAGATAGACTTATAGTTGATAAATTTGTTTTATTTAAAAATGATACCGATAAAGGTATTGTAATTGCGAATAAAGATTTGTATGCAACTGAAGTTGTAGATATTGGTGAGGACTGAATTAAATATAATAGTAATGATAGTAAGGATAATGACGAAAATACTGAAGATAAAAATTATGAAGATAATAGTAATGTGTATTAATGTTTTGATAATGATAGTAAGAATGTTGAAGATGATAGTAAAAGTGATAGTATTGAAAAAGAAGGTTATAAATATAATGAAGATAAATGTAATAATAAGGATAATTACGATGATGATAGTGATAATGATGATGATTGAAAAATTGAATGTATTGATGTGATAGTGAGGCTAATGAAAATAATAAGAATGATAATGAATGAAATGGTAATGAGAGTAATAAAGATGGTAGTGAAGATAATGATGATAAAAGTGATAGGGATAGTAATAGTGATAATTAAGTTTATTAATGTGATAGTGGGGCTAGTGAGTATAACCCCCGGTCATGTTAAACTGGATTGACTACCCCCGCCTAAAGTTGATAGAGTTAATGATAATCCTGCTCATTATCAACATTAAATATATTGAGATTATTCATCTCATTACATTACTAACTATTAACACTAATCATTATGAGAACAAACAAACCATTGTTGATAGTTGCTATCATACTGATGATGCTATCTATCATACTAGCATTGCACGTAGAGCCAACTAGTGATGAACAAATTGCTGCCATTGTATTTGGAATACTATCGGCTATTGTTAGTTATCTTAGTAGAGATTAATCTCTACTAGATGATGTTGCTCATTATCAACATTAAATACTTTGCAGTTGAAACGAAAACAACTGTCAGTAACGCTACTGATTAGCGTAATTAAATACTTAATAGTCATGCCAGACGTTAAAGATTTAGCACAAGCTGCACAGAGTGCTGCTGCTGCTTCCGAGAATGTTAATGTAGTTAATCCAACTACTAGTGTTAACCAACCTGTTCAACCTACTGTCGATACAGATAACCAAAGTTCTACGCAAGTAGAAACCATTGATGATGTTGTTAAACGCATCTGTACTGATGGTCATAGTTATGTAATGACTACTGTCATTACTAATATTGATTGTCAAGAACGTACAGGTTGTAATGGCAATTCTTATATCAATGCGTTTATTACTATTGTTAGTCCTGTTAAAGGTGCTCAAAGTATGCCTAATGGTACACATCGAATGGGTATGCTTGGTGCTATTCAGATGCCATTCAATCAGATACTGCTTATAATGCGCAAAGACAAGTTCTACGGTAGATTTGTCAACTATGTTGGCGAGGCTGCTGAAGCTGGTTTTGCTAGTATGTATCTGACTGGTGTTGCTGTCAAAGTTCTTTGCCAGTTTGTACCTGCTGGTGTACAAGACCGTAATCCATTTACTCGTAAAGACAATCTTTACAATGTTGTGGATTATGACCGATATGCATATCATATTGTAGGTATCGAACAGCCTGCTGACCCTGTTCTTGTTGGTGCATATAATGTACTTATCAAGCAGATTATGGATGATGCTCGTGCTGCCATTACTGCCAAGCGTGAGGCTAAAGCTAAAGCAGCTAGTTTTGTTGCTACTGCAATGAGTGATGACGACACACCATTCTAATGAACATGACGCTACTGACCTTCGGGTTGGTAGCGTTTGTGTTATCAACAATAGTTTTGTTGATGCTGTTGCTAGTGTTCAACCTCGAAATGCTCATTATCAACATTAAATATATTGCAGCAAACGAACTTAACAGTCTGATAAGTCTTATCAGTCATGAACTAGCTGCAAGTTCTAATAAGTCTTATCCTAATATTAAACATCATGAAAGTACATCGTATTATTACTACTATTGAAGTTGAGAATGATAATTCTATTACTTCTATTGAACTTACTAATCTTTATCCTGCTAATGCTAATATTCCTCTTACTATTACCAATTTAACTAGTAATGGTAATGCAAATGATATCAAACAAGTATATACTGTTGTTGATGATTGTAGAGGTCTTATTAACGATAAACTTAGAAGTATCGCTGAAAGTATTAATAATGCTCTAACTCAAAGTGGAGTTCGTGGAGAATCTCCTATTGAGCCTGATGGTACTAGTAAGACTAGTTAAGCTAGTAAGCTTATGGCTGCTGTTGCTTGCAACAGTAGCCACCGAATGACCCATGATGTTGAGCTTAGCTATACTAATATTAATAATGCT
>ERZ1027070.278-NODE-278-length-24319-cov-8.604847_pt1 | contig 24319 bp, 17 predicted proteins | sample MGYA00519419_ERZ1027070 | MGnify/ENA primary metagenome ERZ1027070 (study PRJEB26926, sample SAMN06164837) | human gut metagenome | biome: ENVO:00009003; feature: ENVO:2100002; material: ENVO:00002003 | host: Homo sapiens | place: USA | collected 2012 ...
GAGATTGCCTCTTGTCTCGTGGGCTCGGAGATGTGTATAAGAGACAGGATAAATATTGCACAAATACAACTTTGTGATCACGGTTAAAGAGCAGCATTTTGTTGTGCAACTCTCACAAAAACAATCCAATGGGATGTTTTCGCTTGACAAAAACACCCCATTGGATTATTTTATAAGTGAAGGGAGGATATATATGGGAAATGAAAAGACTGACTGGATGATATATTCAGACCGGGAAATGAGTGTTATGTCTGCACAGGAAGAAAAAGTATCCTTCAAGGAACTGATAAAATCCCTGGGAATGACACAGAAAGAATTTTCGGAAACATTTGGTATTCCAATGGGAACCTTAAGGCACTGGATATCCTGTGACCGTGAGTGTCCTGTATACACTAAAAGAATGCTTGCATATATGGTAGAATTAAAAAGACTGGAGGCAAAAAGGAATGAAGAATAAGATTTTGCGTACTATTCAGAATGTATTCTGCGCGGTTATGATGGTTGTTGTGGTTATTATTTCAACAGTATTTATTTTAATAGCACCTATAGCTCAAAGGGTTATCAGACAGAATATTTTTGTAGCTATTTTAACCGGCGGTGATATTTACAGAAATCATGATAATGATTTTCAAGATACTTTCAATGAAGCATATCAGTATTATGATACGGAGCTTGAGGAACCTTATTTTGATTTTGATAATCAGGAGATGAACCAGTAAGAAAGGAAGGTAACAGCATGAAGAGAAAAATCATAACAGCAATACTTGCGATAACGGTTGTATTTTCGGCAGCTTCGTGTGGATCAGCCGAAAACAAGAGCAGCAATACACAGGAAGCAACAGTATCCGATATGCAGAACAGCACGGAAAGAGTATCTGAAGCTGCAGGGGATACGCAGTCTGAAGAAATGACTGCAACAGTAAATGATGGTGAAAACGTACCGGGTTCCGGTACATCAAAATCAGATACATCAGATGCTGCGGCATCATCGTCTGCTGACAGTAAAAACGCTGACAGTACTGTAAAGAAGAACAGTTCAGACAGTAAGAGCAGTACAAAGAATAGTACCTCCACAGCCGTGAACCACAACAGCACACAAAGTACAGGTGCTTCAACTGCAAAAACAGACAGCGGTAAAAAGAGCGCGCAGTCTTCAGGTGCATCAAATCAGACCAAGCCGGCATCAGCCGCAGGCAGCAAAGGTACAGACAGCTCATCAGGCACAGCGAATAAGCCAGCTGCTCATACCCATACATGGGTAAAGTATGTGGCCAATACAATTCAGCACAAGGAAGAGGGCCATTATGAGACAAAGGTGGTAAAGGCTGCATATGATGAGCCAAAGTATGAGGAACATAACGTATGTAACAAATGCGGATATGATATGGGGACGGATGATTGGGAAGTTCTTAATCATGGGGACGTTTGTGACGGAAGTTACAGCTGTATTCCGGTACAGGTCGGTTCGATACACCATGATGCAGTAACAGAGCAGGTCTACGTGGTAGATCAGGCAGCATATACGGAGAATGTCTATGGAGAAAGATGCAGCGGATGCGGTGCCACAAAATAGGGTGGTAGTAAGTGGTAGTAGATATCTTTTTCATGGTAGTGTAATATATAATTGATGATAAAGGAATTGTACAGAGGTCTCGTGCAGTTCCTTTTTTGTTACAAATTGTAAGCCAAATGAATAACATAACAGGAGAACATGATGAAAAAACTTATATCACGAACAGACATCATGCAGAGGGGACCTCCATAACAGCAGGGATTGACCATAGCGGTCAGTCCTTTTTTAGTGCAAATAAATTAAGGAGACAAATCGCATGAAAAAATTTAAAAGAGTGTTGGCACTGGCCATGGCAGTTATTTTATCTGTGCCAACAATCATCACAACCGGTATGGGAACAGTGCCGGTCAAGGCGGCCGGTGATACGGTTGAACTGACGGTATCAGATGATTCTGTCAAGTATGCCGGATACGAAACACACAAGATGTATGCAGGTGGCAATTATGCTTATTGCGTTCAGCCGTCAAAAAAGACTCCGCAGTCCGGAACATATGAAAAGCACTATGATGTAGAGAATTATGTAAGCAATGCCGGAGACGAAACGCAGGCACTACAGAGTCGCAATCTTGCGTATTACTGCTGGGGAGCACCGGGCTTTAGTGCAAGCTATTTCCCATCTACATGGTATGACGGCAGCGCAATGGATGACGACAAGTACATTGCATTAAGTCACATAATGTTGTCTTTTTTGGTGTCATACGATGAAGTAGGTTCTATGCATGGATGTAACAGTTCATTTAAGAACTGGGTATACCAGAACGTACTTGGATATAATGCCAATGGTGATCTGGTAAATGGGCAGGCTACATTACCAATCCTCTGCTGGGCGACAGCACCTGCATCATTTAAGGTATATATACTTTCCACAGGAAGTGCGACACAGAACATTCTTGGTTATGAGTACACACCGACAGGTACAGTTTCATTAAGCAAGACGTCAGCTAACACAGGAATCACATCAGGAAACTCATGTTATTCACTTGCAGGAGCTGTATACGGAATTTATTCTGATGCAGGCTGTTCAGCTCAGGTTACTACATTGACAACGGATGCAGGCGGCAATGCAGCTGCTGTATCACTGAATGCCGGAACATACTACTACAAGGAGCTTACAGCTCCGGCAGGATATGCACTTGATAGTTCGGTACAGTCATTTACTGTAACAGACGGACAGAATACAGCGCTAAGCGTATCAGATACACCTACAAACGATCCTGTAAGAATAAGCATCAACAAGGTAGACAGTGAGACTGGTGACAAGGTACAGGGTGGAGCGAGTCTTGAAAATGCAGAGTTTACTGTTAAATATTATGCAGGCTATTACAATGCAGGAAATCTTCCAGCAAATGCTACACGAACATGGGTTATCAAGACGCTAAAGACTGCAGGTGGTAATTATATGGCTGCATTAAATAATACTTGTAAAGTTTCTGGCGATGATTTTTACACAAATGCCGCAGGAACAGCAATATTACCACTCGGAACACTCTCAATCGAAGAGACAAAGGCACCGGAAGGCTATAAGCTTGATGGAGCATATCTTCAGGTTTCAGGAAGCAGTACTAAGATTACCGGAAAGTATGTGACACAGATTATACAGAACGGCAATCTTGCCCAGTTAAAAGGCGGCAACACCTTTAAGGTAAGCGACAAAATCAAGCGTGGTGATTTCAAGCTTACTAAGATTGACACAGGCAATCAGAACAGAATGGGAGACATTCCATTCAGGGTTACATGCAAGGGCACCGGAGAGAGCCACATCATCAAAACTGATGAGAACGGTTATTTCAGCTCAGAGAGCAGCTGGAACGCACACTCAAAGAACACAAACGGCGGCGGTGCGTATGACGGACTGTGGTTTTCTTCCGCAGATGGCAGTGCAAAGGTCGATGACTCGGTTGGAGCAATGCCTTATGGTGATTACACACTTGAGGAGCTTTCCTGTGACAACAACAGGGGAAAAATCCTCTACAAGGGCGAGTTCTCTATCAGAAGAGACAAGGTTACAGTTGATATAGGTACAATCGAGAACCATTCAGAGCCAACACCTGTAATCACAACACAGGCATCTGATGCAAAGACACAGTACCAGATCATCAAGCCATCGGCTGATACTGATATCGTTGATAAGGTAACAATCACAGATACAATGGCAGGCAGAGAGTATACAATTACAGGTACACTCATGGACAAGGACACAGGCGAAGCAGTCATGGTTAACGGTAATTCGGTGACAGCTTCACAGACATTTACATCTGACGGAACAAAGAAGGTGCTCGATATGCACTTTAACTTTGATTCATCTGCACTTGGCGGAAAGACAGTAGTTGTATGCGAGAAGCTCACATATGGCGATTACGTGGCAGCCACAGAGGAGGATATGGAGAATAAAGACCAGACTATTTATTTCCCTGAAATCCACACCACAGCCACAGACAGTGAGACAGCTGATCACCTTACACTTGCAGACAGCAGGGCGGTTATTACTGATACAGTTACTTACACTAACCTCTTAAAGGGTGAGACATACACATTAAGCGGTGTGCTCATGGACAAAGAAACAGGAAAAGAGCTGCTTGTTGACGGAGAGCCTGTCACACAGGAGATGGCTTTCACGGCAGGACGTGCATCAGGCACAAAGAAGCTCAAGTTTGAGTTCGATACAACCGGACTTGCAGGAAAGAGCTTTGTAGTTTATGAGACACTTACACTTGAGGATGTGGAGGTTGCAGAGCATAAGGACATTAATGATGAGGGCCAGACAATCCACATTCCGACAGCACAGACCACTGCAACAGATGACAGCTCTAAAATCAACGTGAGCGAGGCAAAGAAGGAAGTATCTGTCACAGATACAGTAGCGTACCGGAATCTGGTACCGGGCAAGGAGTACACAGTCAGGGGAACAGCCGTAGACAAGGAAACAGGAGAGCCTCTTACAGACGCAGACGGAAACGAGCTTGTATCGACAGCTAAGTTTACAGCAGCTTCAGCAGACGGCAGTGTGGATGTGAAGTTTACATTTGACGGAACAGCCATGGCCGGACGTTCAGTGGTATTCTTCGAGAATGTGTACTACACGGACAAGCTGATTGCAGTACATGCAGACATTGATGATGAGGCACAGACAGTCCACATTCCACTCATTTTTACAAGTGTTAAGGATAAGGACACTGACTCGCACATGTCACTTGCAGGCAGTGATGTGACTCTTACCGATACAGTAGCGTACCGGAATCTGGTACCGGGCAAGACATACACCGTTTCCGGAACACTCATGGATCAGCGTACCGGCAAGGCTGTGACAGTAAACGGCAAGACCGTTACATCATCAGCTGATTTCACACCGGATACAGCTGACGGAGAAACAACAGTAGATTTCCATTTCAATTCAAAGGGTCTTGATGATACAACAGTGGTTGTATTTGAAAAGATGTTCTATGGAAAGGCAGAGATTGCAGCCCATGAGGATATCAATGACAAGGGACAGACAATATATATCCCATCAGTAAAGACAACGGCCATTGACAAGAAGACAGCAACAAAGCTCACACTTGCAGAGAAGGACATCCACATTACGGACACAGTAGCGTACCGGAATCTGGTACCGGGTGAGAAATACACTGTAACAGGAACTGCAATAGACAAGACAACAGGCGAGACATTAAAGGATGATGCAGGAAAAGATGTAACCGCAAAGGCATCGTTTAAGGCAGAAAAAGCAAATGGAACAGTCGATGTGGAGTTTGTATTTGACGGAAGCACACTTGCAGGAAAGACTGTGGTAATGTATGAAAACATTTACTACAACAACAAGCTCGTTGGCGTGCATGCTGATATTTCCGACGAAGCACAGATTATCTATGTTCCATCAGTAAAGACATCAGCGACAGACACAAAGACAGAGACAAAGCTCACATATGCTGAGAAGGACATAAAAATCACGGATACTGTCGAGTACACAAATCTCATTCCGGGAAAGACATATAAAGTCACAGGAACAGCGATGGATAAGAAAACCGGAAAGGTGATTAAGGATGCAGACGGAAAAGCAGTAACTTCAGAAGCTGAGATAACACCTAAGACAGCAGACGGAAAAGTGGATGTTGATTTCATCTTTGACGGAAGTAATTTAGCCGGAAAGACCATTGTAATGTTTGAGGAAATCCGTTATGAGAACAGGCTTGTAGGTGTACATGCTGACATAAATGACGAGGCACAGACCATTTACGTGCCAGCCATTGCAACAGAGGCACTTGATGAGGTGACAGGCATTCATCTGTCAAATGCAGGGGATGATGTAAAAGTAAAAGATACAGTAACATACAAAAACCTTATCCCGGGCCTTACATACAGGGTTGCAGGAACAGTAATGGATAAGGACAGCAAAAAACCACTGCAGAATGACGGCAGGGATATCACAGCCGAGGCTGTATTCACACCTGAAACAGCAGACGGCACTGTGGATGTTGAGTTTACATTCAGTGCAAAGGAATTTGCCGGAAAGACAATGGTGCTGTTTGAGAAGCTTTATCTCGTGAAAAATGCGGATAATGCTGATGCAAACCCTGATGATACATCAAACAAGGACAAGACACCTGATGATACACAGAAGGCATCTGAGTCAGAAAACACACAGAATAAAACAGATAACACATCAAACAAGGTCGAGGTAGATAATGAAAATAACAATCCAGCCGACAACAGTGAAGTTAAAGAGGTGCTCATTGCGGTACATGAAGATTACAGTGATGAGAACCAGACCATCTGCGTGCCACAAATTAAGACCACAGCAAAGGATGCAAAGTCAGGCACAAGCATGTTTTATGCTGAGAAGAGTGCAAAGATAGTCGATACTGTATCGTACCGGAATCTGGTACCAGGAAAGAAGTATAAGGTAGTCGGAACTGCAGTAGACAAGTCAAACGGAGCACCGGTTATTGCAAACGGAAACAATGTTACGGCAGAGGCAGAGTTTGTTGCGAAGGAAGCAACAGGCAAAGTGGATGTGGTATTTACATTTGATGCGAGCCTTCTTGCAGGAAGAACAATTGTTATGTTTGAGGATGTCTACTATGAGAATAATCTCATAGCGACACATGCCGATATTACAGATGAGGCACAGACACTTTATGTTCCGAAGATTGGAACAACAGCCATCGATGGTGAGCGAAAGGATCACAGCTCAACAGCTGACAGCAGCGTTACTATTGTAGATTCAGTAGCGTACCAGAATCTGGTACAGGGACAGACCTACAGAGTGACAGGAAAGCTCATGGACAAGGCTACAGGAAAAGCGCTTGTGATTGACGGAAAGGAAGTTACTGCAGTAACTGAGTTTACAGCGGCAGGTACAGAGGGCGTAGTTGACGTGACATTCAGATTCAACGGAAAAGGCATGACAGGAAAGCAGCTTGTAGTATTTGAGCAGCTTGATGTTGTGACTGCAGATGGCGCTTATGCCATTGCATCACACAACGACATCAACGATGCAGCCCAGACCATTACAATGATTGCTCCGCCAAAGCCAAAGACCGGTGATTACATGTCAGTGGTTATGTATGTGCTTGCAGGAATAGCAGGAGTAATGGCAGTTATCTGTTCATTCTTCAGGAAGAAAGCAGTATCAAAGAAGAAACACTAGGGGGTTACCCAATTACCTACAAACAATGATTAACGCAGGGCTGTGAGGCTCTGCGTTTTTTAAAAGGAGAAATTATTATGCACAGAAAGAAAAAAATACCAGTTGGGTTCATTGTTACATTTGTAGCAGCATTTATGCTTGCATTATCGCTGACAGCGCTGCTTGTTAAATTTAAGCCGGGTATGGCACAGTTTATGGGAATGATATTCTTCGGTTCATGGCTCCTGCTGAGCTTTATCGGAGTAGGCATTGTGGCACTTGCAAAAAAGAAAAAATAGGGAGGCATATAAAAATGGTAAAGTACAGAATACAGAACGTGGATGCGGTACGTTTCTTCCAGGTTATGCTTGCACTGCTTATTACTACAGTAATCATGGCAGGAGAAGTGTCACCGGTATACGCAGCGGATGCAGCAAATGTTGTAGCAGCAAAATTCACATCGCTGCAGAATCTTGTAGGTGGAGTTATTTCATCCATCGGTTCAATAATTACACTCTGGGGAATTGCAGAGTGGGGCATTGCCTTTCAGGGGTCTGAGGGTACAATGCAGGCAAACGCATTCAAACGTATTGGAGGCGGTTTTGTTATGGCAATGGCACCGCAGATACTGACAGCAATAATGTAAGGGAGTGGTTTAATGGACTGGATTACAAGCGGCCTTTCACCTTTATATACTCTTGGAGTTAATATATGGAATCTTATATTAAGTTTCTGTCTGGGGAAAGGTCTGAGTACACCTGAGAGTTTTTCGCCTTCGGCATGGGCATATGTTAACAACTTTCTCTATCCTTTTTTTCAGGCAATAGCAGCTACAATGCTGAATCTTTTCTTTTACATAGGAATATGCAGGCAGGTTGGAAACCTGCGGGAGAGCATGACACTTGAAACCGGAGTCAATATACTTATTAAGGTCATCCTTGGAAATCTTGGAATCAATTCTGTTATGCTGTTCAGCAAATGGGTATTTGAAATTACCGGTACGACAGGCTCCGTAATGCTATCGACAGGAGAGTTTAAGGGAATTGAGCAGGGGGTACTTGACTCTGTTCAGGCAATGGTGCACATGATAGTAGGAATTATTTTTCTGGTGGTGGCTATTGTATGCTCAGCTACGGTATTTATAACCATATTTTCGAGAAGCGTACAGTTATACATGCTTGCAGCCGTAGGTCCGCTTGCGATTTCCTGTATTCCCGGAGGACCGGGAATACAGAATGCTGCAGGAGCATGGATTAAGACACTGTTAACGAAGTCATTATCAATTGTTATAATAGCAATTTTTATTATACTGGTGTCTAAGTTTGATCTGACGGATTTCTTTGCAGAGAATCTTCTTACGGATATAGTGCTGCCTACCAGATGCATACAGAATATGTTCATAATGATGCTGACAGCTGCAGGAGTAAAAGGTGCAGACTCATTCATGAAACAGACTTTTGGGATTTAGAGGAAAGGAAACATAATGGCAAAATTAGATGCAAATAGTGAATTTGAAAGGGGAAGAGCATTAAGCGTGCCGGTAGTAAAGGTGCCGCGGAGCGTCAAGGAATGGCTTTGCATTGACAGGGCATATGAAAACGGCAACTTTAAAATTGAACCGATGACAGGTGAAGCAATGTATGATCAGAGCTATGTGTTCGAGGATATCAATTATGTAAATAAGGATACCTCTAAAAAAGACAGCACACTGCTGGAGATAATGACGTTGCTTAAATCTCTGGATGGACCTTTTAAGATTACACTTGCAAACGAACAGAGAGACCTGGATTCATTTGTGAATGAGATATTTAATCCAATTAACGGACAGGAATATCCTGTGATAGAAAAAGGAATAGGAAAGTGGATTAACCAGAAGATAGATGAAGGAACAAGGGACATCAGAAAGACAATGATTCTTACTGTGACATGCCGTGCGCACTCTCTGGAAGAAGCTGAGGCATACTTTGCAACGATTGACACTACACTGTCAAATATTTTCCGTAACTTAAGGAGCAGGATATACAAAATGTCTGCAGAAGAGAGAATGGTACTGCTGTCGAGAATGTTACGGGCAGGGGAAGAGTGCCTGCCTCCTGCAAGAATATCACCACATGACAGCGGATGGAAAAACCAGATACTTCCGGCATCAATACAGTCAGATACCGACTACATGGTTATAAACAATAAACAATACATATCAGTGCTTGTGGGAACCGCGTTTGGGCAGTCTCTTTCAGAGGACAAGGTAATACACAGCTTAAGTGATGTACTTTTTCCAACATACATTACGATAGACATGCAGCGTGTTCCAAAGAATGTAATTCATGACAGACTTGAAAACGCGCATGCAAATAACGAAAGGGTAATAGCCCAGGAGCGTACAAGAAATTACAATAATAAGCAGTTCGGAGCAACTACAAGCTACAGCCTGACCAAAAAGAAGACGAGCCTGGAAGATGACATGGACCAGCTTGATGAGAATGATGAGGAGGGAGTTTTTCTCGGGCTTCTGGTGCTGGTGTATGCAGATTCACTTGAGGAGCTGACACAGAGGGTGGATATTTTAAAACAGAAGGCAAAGGGAAGCTCTTATGAGCTTGAACCATATTACCACAGGCAGCTTAAGGCATTAAACACTGTCCTTCCGATAGGTGGACGTCAGGTAAATCATATGAGGTTTTTATATACCTCGTCAGCTATAGCTTTCCAGCCGTTCTATGCAGGAGATGTGCATGACAGCAACGGAATCGTATACGGACTCAATAAAACGACAAAGCATCTCATATACGGTAACAGAAAACTTCTTCCTGCACCTCATGGCTTTATGGTAGGACATACTGGAAGCGGTAAATCATTTTTCATTAAGGAAACAGAGATAGCACAGCCTCTGCTGTTTACAGATGATGATGTGATTATACTTGACCCGAATAATGAACAGATGGAATTCATACGCTCATTGAGAGGTGGAATGTATTTTGATTTTACACCTCAGAGCAAAATTTATATGAATCCGTATGAGATTCCTGACTATGTGGAGAATGGAGACAGCAATGTCCGGAATAAATTTATTGCAAGGATGACAAACTTTTCTAATTCATTCTGTGCCTCAGTCATGACAAATATTGTTGTAACCAGAATCCACATGAACTATGTCGGACGTGCAGTAAGGACTATGTATGAGGAATATTTTAACGAGACCTCAAAACATGCAAAGAAGAAAAAATACCCGACGCTGCCGCTGCTCAGGGAAAAAATTAAAGCACAGATTGATACTGCTGAGTTTACTGAAGACAAGAGAATAATTATGGAGATAGTCGACTCACTTGAGGATTACACCACAGGTGTATACGACATGTTTGCGCATGAAACAAACCTTGACATGAACAGCAGGCTTATAGGCTTCGGTCTTAAAAATATTGACCAGGAGATATGGGAGCCGTGCATGCTGACAATAATGCATTTTCTCTCCATGAGAATTGATACAAACCAGGAAACAAAGCAGGCACTCCACCTGATTGTGGATGAGGCGCAGGTGCTGTGTGAGAAAGAAACAACGGCAGCACAGCTTCTGTATGCAATTGAGACATACCGTAAGGTTGGAGCCATAGTTACGCTTGCCGCCCAGAATATTACACACGTGCTTGAAAATCCTTCGCTGAGAGACATGTTCTCAAACTGTCCGTTCAAGGTGTTCTTTGACCAGGGTGGGCTTGATGCAGCAAATCTTGCCAAGATTCAGGAATTCTCACCAACAGAGTTTAAGGCACTTGAAGAAAATACTGAAGGCTGCGGGGTACTGGTATGGCGTGGAAATGTATATCTGATGGATGCGAGAATGAGTGAGAGTAATCCGCTGTTTGCATCCTTTGATACAAATTTCCATAAGCAGGCAGAAAAGAAAAAGAAACAGGAAGAGGCTGACATTTCAAAAGAAACTTTTTATCTGTGATTTAAACCGGGGGAAATGACATGCGTGTAATAACGGCACAGGATTCAAAAATAAGAACCACGGAGCGTACAATAAAAACAGGTGGAACAGTCATAAGACATGTGAGCGGATTTACTGCATCGGCCGCGAAAAAAACGGGGAATGCTGTAAAAAATTTTGATGTACAGTTTAACGGCAGGGATGATGAAGAAGACAGAAATAATAATGCTTCAGAAGAAAAAATGCCTGAGCTTCAGAACGTTTTGGCAGAGGAGAGCAGAGCATTATATGGCACCCTGAGTAGAAGGCAGAAGAAAAGATATAACAGACTGTACCAGAAGGAACTGTCTAAGAAACAGTGGTCATCTGATATCATTAAAAGAAACAGGAATCTCCGTGGATATAAGACAGAAAAAGAAAATATATTGACTGTTTACTCAAAGGAAACAGCTTCAAAATCTGCATCTGCCACTGCAAAGACCATGGTAAATAAGAATGTGCAGACAGCCGCCGGCACTGCAGCAAAGTCTGCCGGTACGGCTGTAAGAACAACGTCAGGAGCGTTGACCGGTACAGCAACATTTGGGGTGACAGCTGCGGTGACAGCTGCTGTTGATACTGCAAAAAATGCTGCACAGGCTGCAGTAAAGGTTTCACAGAAAATGCAACAGCAGACAGCACAGACACAGGCTGAACAGACACAGCAGGCAAAACATGAGACTGCAGCGGCTGTCAGTGATTACAGTGTTTCGCAGGCAGGAGAAAATAATAATTTAATTATGCTTCTCATGGCAGCCATAATATGTATTACAGTTATGCTTACAAGCCTGACGGTAACAATGCAGGCAGCTGTCGATGCATCAGGAGGACAGGGTGATAACAATGGAACTGTCTGCACACAGATAGTAGAGGCAGCACAGAATGAACTTAATGATGCGGACAAGACAGTCGGAGGATACAGGTACAAAAACTGGTATGGGATGGATGCGAACTGGTGTGCCATGTTCGTGTCGTACTGTGCAGACAAGTGTGGCTTCATTGAAAAGGGTATCATGCCAAAGACTGCAAGTGTCGCAGCTTCGAAGCAGTGGTATATTAACAATAACCTGTATCATGATGCAGCAAGCGGATATGTGCCAAAGGCAGGTGACATTATTATTTTCGGAAACGGAATGAGCCATACAGGAATTGTGACAGGATATAATCCTGAAACAAAAAAGCTTACAACAATAGAAGGCAACAGCGGAAGAAGCAGCACCACACCTTACCATAAAGGAAGCCATGTAAAAGAGCATACATATTCAATCACATATTCAAAGATAGCTGGCTATGGAACTCCGCAGTATCCGCAGGATGATACAGCGGCTGATGCGGCAGGACAGGAAAATAACTGACAGCGTACCGGAATCCGGCACGCTGGATTTTAAGGGAGGAATAATTTAATGACAATACCAATCAACAAGGACCCCGACACTGAATATAAAAATGAATTCATGTTCGGTTATACATTAAAAGAAGTGCTGTGTGTTGCGGCTGCACTTTTAATCATTGCAGGTGTAACAGCACTTGTATATTTCAAGTTCAACATAGCACTGAATGTCGGATGTTATTTCGGAATACCGCTTGCATTCCCGGTTATATTTTTAGGATTCAAGGAATGGTATGGAATGTCAATTACAAGGTTCATAAGTGAACTTGGATATGAGAAGAAAACCAGGGAGCTTGCATTTGATGCAGACGAGCTTGAAGAATTCATCACACCGGTTACACTGAGAAAGAAGTGAAGATAATGCGAAAAAATCCATATGAAAAAATCCGAAGGGCACTTTTTATCCTGCTTGTTGTTATGCTAGTGACAGCTGCATGTGTAATTGGTGTCATGCTTATAAAACATACTCATAATGCAGAAAAAAATAAAGTCAGGGAAACCACGGCAGGGACAGAAAATGCAACAGAAAAAATAAAAGAAACTGAGGCGGATACAGAATATTATTTTGATGAAAACGGATATCTTAAAGTGAAAAAAATCAAAGCTGACGGCTCAGGCAGTAACACGGAGAATGAACAGGACAATGCGCCTGATGTACGTGATGTTTCACCGGAAGATGATCCCAATGCGGTCTTTCCGGAAACAACTGATGCAGCGGCCGGACAGTCGGCAGAGCAGACACAGGACACATCACAGCCACAGGCCGGGCAGACGCAGGATGCAACAGCCGGACAGTAAACCACAGGAGAAAAGATATGATGTTAGAAGAAAAAATTGCAAACGAATTTCAGAGATATTTTCTTTCAATGATGGCAACAAGCAAGGAAAATATTTTTGCACACTCTGATGAAATTGAAGTAAGAAAGCAGATAAAAAATGAACTCTATGAATTCATTGGCACACTGAATGAAGAGCAAAAAGAAATTCTTTCAGTGCAGAGCAGCCTGATTGAATCTGTCTACAGGTACAGGAGCGATTTTTATTCAGCTGATGATGATATTTCATGTCAGGATTTTTTAAATGGCTGGATGAAAAGCGTGATGTCATGATATAAAAAAATATTTTACCGGGGTATCAGGGGCGGCGCCCTTGACAAGAAATGCATTCTGTCGGACAGAATGCGTATCTTGCAAATAATTAGTCTACGTTGAGAATGTAATAAAGTGCGTTTCGGCTCGAAAAATGACTTAAAATGCACATAAACGACGTATTTTGAAACAAATGAGAGACATATATGCAACATGTGAGATAAAAAAGAAACGTAATTATACGCATTTGGAATACATTTTCAACGCATTTGAAACATAAAAGAGACACCTGTGATATGTCAGTGAAATGATGCTGAAACATAGTGAGACAATTCTGACACATAACAGAAACAGAGGTTTACCCCAACAGCCGGACAATAAAAAATCAAGGGGCAAATCAAGTAAAAAATATGAACAGACTGGAAAAAAATCGTGAGCCGGAGGTGGTTTTTGTGAACGAAAAAAAACAAAAGGAATATCCGCACAGACCAAGAAAGGAAATTGACATGGATCAGTATCTTATACTGTATAGACAGGGACTGCCTAACAGGCAGATAGCGTCAAGACTGAAGGTATCACCGCGCACCCTGTACAGAAGGATGGAAGAGGAACGAAAGCACTTAAGAAGAAAGAAGGAAAGTGCAGATGGATAACATGACAGTAAGAAAGAATCTTGGAAAAAAGAAAAGCCGCACCTGGATAGATATGGAAAAGGTCTACAGGATGATAGACTCAGGCATGACCGTAACAGAAGCTGCCGAGTCACTTGGTGTATCAAAAGCCACTCTGTACAGGCGTCACATGGAATACCAGAAACAGGCAGAGTACATGAATGATGACCTGCCTGACCTGCCAACGTGAAATGGTGGTAGTAAGTGGTGGTAGATATTAATAATTGCATGTTGTAGAATATAATTGTAAAAGAAACGGACAGGCAGATTCAACACCGCCTGTTCATTTTTATTGGAGGAAAAATGACTAACGAAAAAATAAAAAAGCTTCAGCTTGAGATTGCAAAAACGACAGAGGCACAAAAGAAATCAGAACAGAAATACAAAGAAAAAATCAAGGGATTAAGAGACGAACTGAAAAAAGAAGAGGAACGTCTGAAGCGCGAAAATGATTCATTGATCGGAGACATAGTGAGAGACCTGCTTGGTGAAGTTGATGCCGATAATATTGAAAGTTTCAAGGAGAAGATACAGCTTCTGACAGGATTAGAGGATAGCGAAAATGAAAGACCGAAAGATAACCTTCAGGGTGACACAGGAGGAATACACTCTTATTGATGAAATGAAAAAAACTGAAACACGGTTCACATATGGAGGCAGATGGGATATGTCTGCCTACATAAGGAACCTTGTGCTGTCACAAACCGGAAAAAAAGACGTTCGTGTAGATATGGAACTAAAAGACCTTAATTATCAGGTAAGAAAAATCGGAGTGAACATCAATCAGATAGCACACAGGCTTAACAGTAATATCGGTGACATGCGTGATGCAGAATATGTTGTTGAGCTCATGAAAGAATTAAACGTCAAGCTGGAAAAGCTCACGGAAAAAATAGAGGAATGAACAAATCCAAGCCAATCAAATTGTAAAATATTTTAATATATTGTTTGGAGCGTACCGGATTCCGGTACGCTCTTTTTGGAAGGCAAAATATGGCAATAACAAAACTTATGCATATGAAGGAGGCACCAGCGGTGCCACACAGACATCTGGCCAATGCTGTGAAATATATTCTTGATGAAAAAAATAACGAAGCAAAAACGTGTGACGGTTTATATGTCGGCGGAAATGCAGGATATGACAGTGAAGATATCATAAAGACATTTCTGGACACAAAAGAACTGTATGGAAAGCTGCATGGCAGGCAGGGATATCATTTTGTAATTTCATTCGAGCCGGGGGAAACAGATGCGGATGAAGCTTATACAATTACAAAAGAGTTTGCAAAAAAGTATCTTGGCGAAAACTATGATTATGTTTTTGCAATACACACTGACAAAAAGCATATCCATTCGCACCTTATATTTAATTCTGTCAGCAGAACTGATGGCTACAAATACAGATATGAAAATGGTGACTGGGAAAGATATATACAGCCGGTAACGGATGAAATATGCATGGAGCATGGCCTTAAGCCGCTGAAATTTGAAGAGAATAAAAAGAAAGGGCTCTCATATGCAGAATGGAACGAAAAGAAAAACGGCAGAATGAACTGGACACATGTGATAAGAGCAGACATTGACCTTGCCTTAAAACATTCTGATACACTGCCGGAGTTCATGGAGCATATGAAGATGGCAGGATATTCAGTAAGAGCCGGAAAGTCAAAGAAGAAGAACGCGACTTATTTTACATACACATATACGGACGAGGCAGGGAAAAAACACAGAAGAAGAAGCTATAACATGCCATCCGGATATTCTCCGGAGGATATAGCAAAACGCATAAAGCAGAAAAGCGGAAGCAGGATGTATGAAGAAATTGCTGAAAATCTTGAGAAAAAAGAGAAGCTTGCATCCATTGATGAAATATACAAAAACACGGGCACATACCGAAGGCTTTATCAGGCTGTAAGCTTTTACAGACTGCCTAATCCGTATGCAGTAACGAAAGGGGTAAGAAGAGACATTATGGCCATAGACAGGCTTCTCGATGAGTGCTCATACATTAAAAAGAACAGTTTAAAAACCATGAATAACATACAGGACCGGGAAAACAGGCTTGAAGAAATGATAAATTCACTTAAAAGGGAAAAGTGGAATAAAAAGGATGCTTCAGAGGCATTGGACAGTGGACAAAAAAAACAGCTTGACAGAAAAGAGCAGATAGAAAACGAATTGAAGAATCCTGATATCAGTGATGAAGCTTTTGAAGCCCTTCAGGATGAATATGAACAGCTCAAGGAATATCTGCCGGATGATGATATTTCAAAAAAAGATATGGAAAGACTTTCACAAGAGATAAAGGAACTTGGAAAAGAACTGCGCATGTTAAGAAGAATTAAAAAGACTGAACAGGAGTTTACCGGCAGAAAAACGAAAAAGGTTACCCACGTACCGGAATCCGGAACGTTTAACAAAAATATATAAAAATTTAAAGGAGAATGGAACATGAACGAAAAAATTTATCTGATGGAGATGCAGCACAGGACTGATGAACATGAGACGGACAGGATGATTGCATATCTGAAAAAGACTGCAGAGACTGAGATAAAGGAGGATGAAAAATAATGATGAAATATGAAATTTTTAAGGATGTTGTGGAAAATGCGGTACTTGACTATCTGCCACCGGAGTTTCAGAATTCAGAGCTTCATTTGCAGCGCGTGAAAAAAGTAAATGGCATGGATTATGACGGACTTGTAGTAAGAAAAGAAGATACAAATGTGTGTCCCGTAATTAATCTGACACAGCTGTATGAGGACTACAAACTGTCAGAGGATATTGAACTTGTTACAAAAAATGCTGCAGACATTGTACTGCTGGCATATGATGAAGCACCGGAGAATGAATATCAGGATGTACTGGATGAGGGATTCAGACCAAATATCATTTATGAAATTTCAAACGCGAAAGCTAATGCACAAAGACTGGCAGGGTGCCCGACAAGACAGCTGAACGACCTGACTGTTTCATATAACATATGTCTGTCGGATCATGACGGTCTGTCAAAAACGATTATGGTAAATAATGAAATTGCAGCTGCGCTTGGAATGTCAGAGCAGGAACTTTTTGATACGGCTGAAAAAAATATGGCCAGACTTTTTGAAGTGAATGTAACCAATCTGTTTGATTATGTGTATGGCCAGCTTAAAGACAGGGGAATGAGCGATGAGCAGATTTCAGACTTATTAGGAGGGGATGTAAGCAGACTGTCTGACGGATATCCGTGGATCGTTCAGAATACTTCAAATAATGGTGCAACAGTATTGCTTAACACAGAGGTATTTAAGGAACTGTCCGACCAGGTGGAAGGAAATCTGATTATCATTCCGTCAAGCACGCATGAAGTGCTTGCCATGGATGCAAGGCTGGTGCCAGACTGTGATGACCTTTCGGCTTTCATAGAGCAGACAAACATGGATGTTGTCAGTCCGTCTGAAAGGCTCTCCAACCAGGTGTATATGTACGACAGGAAAGAGAACTCAATAGAAATGGTAACGCGTAATAAGCTTGATATTATTCCACAGGAATCAAAAAATATTTCTTATGAAAAAAATATAAAACCTGAAATCTAGCATTTATCCGAGGTGAAAGCCAATGAAGCTATATGAAGTTAAAGCGCTGGCTCATGAAACACAGTCGCGCATCAGACAAGACTTAAATGCCTGGAACGATTTTCTTGAACATGCATCACGTGTATACAGGTACCGTTTCATGGATCAGATTCTCATATATGCACAGCGACCTGATGCTGTTGCATGTGCTACGATGAACATATGGAACTCTAAAATGGGCTGCTGGATTAAGAAAGGCAACCGCGGCATTGCCCTTATTGATGAAAGCAACAGCAGAAAACTTAAGTATGTATGGGATGTAACCAGTGTTGTACCTAAAATGGGAGGACATCTGCCGAGACTTTGGGTACGAAAACCATATCACACGGAAACGATACAGAATCGTCTATTAAAAGTATATGGACTACAGCCGCAGACTGATAAATATGACACAAAGGAGCCATCTATAGAACATACAATGGACTATCTTGTGGAATATCTGGCTGATGAGTATGCAGCTGATATTGCACAAGAAAAGTATTCGTCTGACAACAGTCCTTTAAGTGAACTTGATGAAGAAAAATACAAGATGGATGAGTACCGCAGAAACGTCAGGGTTTTTTTCAGGTACGGCCTTAACCGGATGATAAAGGAAAGAATGGGCTTATCGACAGGCGGTTTTCCTGATTATGATATGTCATTTATAAAAGACATGTCTGAAAGTGATTTCTGTGAGCTTTCCTCACGCATGACGGATGCAGCACAGCAGGCACTGCGTGAAGTTGGAATTGCAGTTTTAACCTATGACAGGGTGCATGGTATTGACAGGGACCCCAGTGTGGACTATAATGCTTTAAAGCGTAAAAGTGCAGAGAGGGAGGATAAAACATATGGAACTCGAATACATCAAAGCAGGGGACTACGAGATACCGAACCTTATACCGAACAAGGAACCACAGGAGCCGCTGACGAAATTCGGACTTATGCACAGGACCTGGCTGAAAAAGAATTACAGGGCGAAGTTCGATACGATGCTAATGTTCGGGGAACTTCAGGAACACTGCCTAAAGGTACAGAAGAGAGCACAGGACGAGATGGACAGAATCGTGCCGCAGATGAAAAAACAGGAAGGAGTGACAGAGCAGCTGAAGATGCAGGACCAGCTGAAATGGATACGAATGATGAACAGCATCCAGAACAGGGCAGAGGAAATAGTGAGGGATACAGTGATTTACACTTTGTAGAAAATGAAATTGTACCGGAATCTGGTACCGATGAGGATGAGTATGTACCGGAATCCGGCACCGGACTGTATTTCATGCCAGAGCTGCCGACAGAGGATGAGCAGCGCATAAAGGTAGATAAATACGGCTATCTGAATCCGCGGAAAGCTGATTATATACCTCATGACTATATAAGACAGGTCATGCTCCGTGGAACCGGCTTTGAAGGAGGCTTTGACAGAGTCGTACAGATTTTCCAGAATGAGATGGAGGCTGGTAAAAGAACAGCACTTATCAAAAAGGAATACGGACTTGGCGGGGCGAGCTGGCCGGTTGACGGCATGGGGCTTCATGGATATGACACATATGGTTCTCGGGGCATACGTTTCCAGTGGCGTGATGAGCAGGGCGAAGCAGAAGGCACACTGTCATGGAGCAGCGTTGAACAGGAAATCGGAACCCTTATACTAACCGGTGAGTACAAAAGCCGTGACAGACAGAATAATGATATTATTCCGGAAGCTGAGGAATCAGATAATATTTCTCAAACAACAGAAATGCAGGAGCAGTCCACGGATAAACATAAATCCGAGGCACCAGAGCAGCTCAGCTTTACAGATTTTATAAATATAGAGCCTGATAAGACGGAAAATGATACTCAGCCGGAGGCATTAGATGAAACAGAGGCTGAACATCCGGATAATGCAGAACAACAGAATAATGAAGATTTTACCGAAAGAGCAGCTGATTACACTGCTCTTTTAGTTTTGGCAGAAGCTGATGCATCCACACTTACCAAGAGGCAGAAAGCACAGCGTAACATTTCAGCACTCAAAATCCTCAAGCAGATAGAAAATGAAAAACGTCCTGCAACAGCCGATGAGAAGACAATCATGTCCGCATATCTTGGATGGGGAGGAATACCGGAAATATTTGATGCTGAAAATGCTTCATGGTCAGAAGAATACGGCATATTAAAAAGCCTGCTGACAACCACTGAATATGACAGTGCAAGGGCGAGCACACTTAATGCACATTTTACGGATAAATCTGTCATTGATGCGATGTATAAGGTGCTTAACAACCTGGGCTTTACAAAAGGCAATATCCTTGAGCCATCAATGGGAATAGGAAACTTCTTCTCAAGGCTGCCGGCAGATATGAGTGCATCTAGACTCTACGGAGTGGAGCTTGACCCGGTAACAGGAAAGATGGCGCAGCTTATATATCCTGATGCACACATAGATGTGAAGGGTTATGAAAAGACAGATTTTCAGAATGATTTTTTTGATGTGGCCATAGGAAACGTGCCGTTCGGTCAGTACAAGGTTCTGGATAAAGCCTACGATAAACACAATTTCTATATACACGATTATTTCTTTGCAAAGACAATCGACAAGGTGCGTCCGGGCGGAGTGATAGCTTTTATTACAAGCAAGGGCACCATGGACAAGACTAATCCTTCAGTCAGAAGGTATATAGCCCAGAGAACACAGCTGCTAGGAGCAATAAGACTTCCAAACGATGCGTTTAAAAATGCCGGAACATCTGTTACATCAGACATTATTTTTCTGAAGAAGAGGGATATGTACATAGATACGGATGAAGACTGGATACATCTCGGCACAGATGAAAACGGAATAGAGATGAACAGCTATTTCGTTAACAATCCGCACATGGTGCTTGGCAAAATGGAAATGGTAAGCGGTCCTCATGGAATGGAGAGTGCCTGCGTACCGGAATCCGGCACTTCACTGGCAGACAGGCTCAGGCAGGCTGTACAGATGATACGCGGCGAAATTTCCATCGATGATACTGAAATATCTGATGAAGAGCTTGAGGATGAAAGCATACCTGCAGAGGCAGGAGTTAAAAATTTCTCCTTCTGTTCATTAAATGGAAAAATATATTACAGGGAAAATTCAATAATGCGTCCACAGGACATTCCGGAAAAAACAGCTGAGCGCATGAAAGGCCTAATTGATGTGCGGGACAGCGTGTCAGAGCTTATTGAATTACAGCTTGATGATGCATCCGATGAAGAAATCAGGGCATCACAGGCAAGGCTCAACAGTGTTTACGACAGCTTCGTTAAAAAGTTCGGGTACTTAAATTCCAGAACAAACCAGACCGCATTCAGGGAAGATGCAGGCTACAGCCTTATATCATCACTTGAGGAAACCGATGATGACGGAAAGGTTGCGGGCAAAGCGGACATGTTTACCAAAAGAACCATCAGAAAGGCTGTCCCTGTTACACATGTGGATACATCTGTTGAGGCACTGTCAGTTTCGATGGGAGAAAAAGCAGCTGTTGACCTTGAATATATGGAAGAGCTTACTGGAAAAAGCCGGGAGAAAATAATAAGTGATCTTAAGGGCATTATTTTTAAGGTGCCGGAATCCGGTACCTGGCAGACTTCAGAGGAATATCTTTCCGGAAACATAAGAAAGAAACTAATTTCTGCAGAAAAAGCATTACAGGGGGATGTATCATATTCCGATAATGTGGAATATCTTAAAAAGGCAATGCCAAAACCTCTTACAGCATCAGAGATAGAAGTGAGGCTTGGGGCTACATGGATTAACGCAGAGTATATAGAGCAGTTTATGAAGGATGTGCTGCATACACCACAGAGACTGTTTTCAAGAGAGTGGGTGGCAGTAAAGTTTGCACCGATAAACTGTGAATGGAACATAAAAGGAAAGAATGCAGATTCATACAATCCCCTTGTCACAGGCACATATGGAACCGGCAGAATTAACGCTTATCAGATACTTGAAAATACGCTGAACCTTAAGGATGTAAAAGTCTATGACAGGATACTTCAGCCTGACGGCAGCGAAAAGCGTGTAATAAACAGGGAGCAGACAATGCTTGCATCGCAGAAACAGGATGCACTAAAGGAGGCGTTCAAGGACTGGATATTCAGGGATCCGGAAAGAAGGGAGGTGCTTGTAAAAAAATACAATGAGCTATTCAACTCTTCACGACCGAGAACGTATGACGGATCACATCTCAAGTTTCCGGGAATGACACCTGATGTGGAGCTGAAGCCTCACCAGCTGAATGCAGTAGCACATGTCATGTATGGAGACAATACGCTGCTTGCACACTGTGTGGGAGCGGGAAAGACCTTTGAGATGATTGCTTCTGCGATGGAATCGAAGAGGCTGGGACTGTGCCACAAGTCGCTTTTTGTTGTTCCAAACCATCTGACAGAACAGTGGGCAGGGGATTTTTTGCGTCTGTATCCGGGGGCAAATATTCTTGCTGCAACTGAAAAGGATTTTGAGCCGGCACGAAGAAAACGTTTCTGTGCGAGGATTGCAACAGGTGATTATGATGCAGTTATCATAGGACACACCCAGTTTGCTAAAATACCACTGTCAGATGAAAGACAGAAGAGACTCATGCAGGAACAGATAGATGAGATTACTGAGTCGATAAGTGAGGCGAAGGCATCAAACGGCGAGCATTTTACCATCAAGCAAATGGAAAAGACAAAGAAAAATCTGGAGGTAAGGCTTGCCAAGCTTAATGATGCAGGCAGAAAGGATAATGCAGTTACATTTGAACAGCTTGGAGTTGACAGACTGTTTGTTGATGAGAGTCAGGAATTTAAGAACCTGTTTCTGTTTACAAAAATGAGAAATGTTGCAGGAATATCACAGAATGATTCACAGAAGGCATCGGACATGTACGGGAAATGCAGATATATTGATGAGATAACAGGCGGCCGCGGCATAACATTTGCTACCGGAACACCTATATCAAACTCCATGACTGAGCTTTATACCAATATGCGATATCTGCAGTCAGGCCGGTTAAAGGAGCTTGGCTTTGAAAATTTTGATGCCTGGGCTTCAACATTTGGAGAGACACAGACAGCAATAGAACTTGCTCCTGAGGGCACAGGATACCGTGCAAAGACAAGATTTGCAAAGTTCTTCAATCTGCCGGAGCTTATCTCACTTTTCAAGGAGAGTGCAGACATACAGACTGCAGATATGTTAAAGCTGCCGGTACCGGAATGTGATTACGAGAATGTGGTTTTAAAGCCGAGTGTGTTTCAGCAGGATATAGTCAAATCGCTTGGGGACAGGGCAGAGAACATAAGAAAAGGAGGGGTTGATTCAAGCATCGACAATATGCTCAAGGTAACGAGCGATGGACGCAAATGTGCCATTGACCAGCGGCTCATAAATCCGGATCTGCCTGACAATGAGAATTCAAAAGTGAATGCATGTGCTGCAAGGGCATATGACATATGGAAGGAGACAGTGGAAGACAAATCAACGCAGCTTATTTTCTGTGATGCTTCAACACCGCGCAGTGACGGAGGTTTTGACGTGTACCATGCCATTAAGGACAAGCTGATTGCCAAGGGGGTGCCGGATAAGGAAATTGCCTTTATACATGATGCCAACACAAAAAAACAGAAAGCTGAGCTGTTTTCAAAGGTAAGAAGCGGCCAGGTACGTTTTCTGTTAGGTTCAACAGCAAAGATGGGAGCCGGCACCAATGTTCAGACAAGGCTCATAGCACTCCACCACATAGATGTGCCGTGGAGACCATCTGACATAGAACAGCAGGAGGGAAGAATACTCCGCCAGGGCAACAGGAATGAGCGGGTGAAAATATTCAGGTATGTAACGGAAAATACATTTGATTCGTATTCGTGGCAGCTTATCGAGAACAAGCAGAAGTTTATTGGCCAGATAATGACAAGCAAGTCTCCGGTACGTTCCTGCGACGATGTGGATGAAGCTGCACTGTCATATGCAGAGGTAAAGGCACTTGCAACTGGAAATCCATACATTAAGGAAAAAATGACACTCGATACAGAAGTTGCAAAGCTGAAGCTTCTGAAAGCAAATTTCAAAAGCCAGAAATACAGGCTTGAGGATGCAATTAATAAGGAGTATCCGGTCAGGATAGCAAAGCTTGAAGAAAAAATTGAGGGACTGAGGCAGGATATAATTACACGCGGTCCCGAGCAAATCCTATCGGATAGTTTTGAAATCAGGATTAACGGTGTGCCATATGATGACAAAAAGGAAGGCGGTGCAGCACTCATAGCAGCGGCCAGGGAGTCAAAGACACCTGAGAGAACCATGATCGGGGAGTATAAGGGGTTTAAGCTGTATTCAAGATTTGATGCATTTTTCAATTTATATTATATCTGTCTCTTATACACATCTGACGCTGCCGACGAAGGCTTAGG
>ERZ1027070.322-NODE-322-length-22850-cov-6.647510_pt1 | contig 22850 bp, 29 predicted proteins | sample MGYA00519419_ERZ1027070 | MGnify/ENA primary metagenome ERZ1027070 (study PRJEB26926, sample SAMN06164837) | human gut metagenome | biome: ENVO:00009003; feature: ENVO:2100002; material: ENVO:00002003 | host: Homo sapiens | place: USA | collected 2012 ...
TCATACAAGAGAACAAAGTCCCCGTTTACCGTGGACTGCATTGTAAGTTCTCCCATAGACTCCAAACCCTTTAGGGTGAATTTGTAAGTGCCACTTTTCGCTTTTGTCAACTCGTCCTTATCGCTGAATTTATAAAGCTCAAACTTTTTGGAATTCACTGTGAAGCCTACGCCCTCTGTCGCATTGATTAAAGAAGCATCCTTCATAGTGGTTTCGCCAACGCCAACGCTCTTTTTCATCTCGTCGATATAAGCCGCAACGGTAGTGATCTCAGCTTTTTTGTCGGAATCCGTGCCTGCCTCTCCTCTATCGCCACATGAAGCCAGGCACAGCACTATGCTTAACGCCGTTAAGATTGATAATACTCTTTTCAATTTCCTTCCTCCATTAATAAAAAATTTCCATATGCAAAACTAGCCTATGATAAAATAGCTCTCCCTTCTATATAACGAAAAAAATCGTCAAATGTTGCACTTGATTGTGAAAATAATTTTTGATTTTGCTCTTTTCTCCGTTTTGTACAAATTGCCTAAAGAATATTCTTGCATGTTTTTTTCGCTTGGTCAAATCGTTTTGACCAAAATTCACAAAATATGTGCTAAAATTTAGTTAGTGGTTACTCTTCACAGTTAGGCGTAAATTAAGGGAAAATTAGCAACAATAGACACGAGGTGTCTATTGTTGTGAAATACAGAATAACCGTATTGCTAAAGCCATACAGAGAGCAAAACGCGATGACAGTGCGAATGTTGGAAGCAAAGGCAGGAGTAAGCAAAACGCAAATCCTAAATATTGAAAATGGGGTAAATCTCCCAACGCTGCCCACGTTGTGCAAGCTTGCAGCCGCATTACAGGTTGACCCGCATGACATGATGGTGTTTCAACTCGAAAAGTAATGGAAATCGATACCATTTGACGAGCGGGAAAAGGAGTGATAATATATGAAGTGAACGAATGTTCGGAACGAGGGCAAAAAGAATAAGGCAGCTTGCACTTTGGCCGGCGCGACTGCCTTACTCCGATAAAGGGGACGCATAGCGTCTCCGCACCCTCATTATACAGCAGACGGAGGCTAAATGCAATGCGCCGTTTTGTGGCGTGTGTCTATTATGAGGAGGATCAAAAATATGGGAACAGAAGCAGATCAAGAATTCAGGCTATTGGAACTCATACATAAATCAAAAGATCGTGATAAAGCTATTGAGTTTTTTCTTAAAGCAATCCCTGGCTTCTTAGAATCCCTTCAAACATCCCCAGAAAGTATTCGCGCTTGTCTTCCGGGATTAAGCGAAACATCTCTATAATTTTCTTATCTTCTTCAGAAAGAACTGGGCTTTTATCTAGGTCTCTCGAACGTTCCTCTCTCAGATCAGATATTAAAACTCCTAAATAGTCGGCTAACGCTTGCATCTTGTCCACTCTTGGATACTTCTTAGCGTTAGCCCAATCAGAAACAGTCGAAGTAGTGACCCCTAAATAATTCGCAACATCTGATTGGTTTTTTCCTGTCTTTTTGAGATAGAAAACGAAATTATTTGCAAATGTATTTTTTGCTTCTTGGGCTCTATCGACGCTCATGTACAACTCTCCTTTATCAAAAGTAAAGTCAAGGAATGCCGGTTCAGCGTCGGGACGGCGTTCCTATTTTTTTAGAGGCCCGTTTTCACACTATTTTTATGTGTTCGCTTAACCGCACGCTTCAACTTTCATACCGATTATAAACTAAAAGCGTGAATAAATCAACATTTTTATTATTTTATTACGCTTTAAGCTTGACATATCGCTTTAAGCGTGATATTCTGTGCTTAGGAGGTGAGAACATGAGAAGCCAATCGACAACTGACTACCCCAAGATATCTCTTAAGGCAGCACGGGTAAACGCAAGAATGACGCAAGAACAAGCTGCCAAAGCCCTTGGAATTAGTAAATCTACCCTACAAAGCTATGAAAAAGGGCTTACGGTTCCTAATTGGGAAATGGTTGACCGCATTGAATGTGTTTATAATTATCCATCAAGCTTTATTTTTTTTGGTAAAAATATCGCTTAAAACGAGTAGGTAAATAATGCAAAAAGGCAATCAAGATGATCGAAAAACTCAAAGTCATGCAATTCTTAGAACCAATTCTTTGTTACTGTTTAGTGCAAAATGAGCGACATATAACTTTTTGTTTCTCCACATTACAATTCTTGCCTTACCGATGACACCGTCCTTCAAGTAATGGATTTGGGCGCGCGTTTCTTCGCCCCACTCCAACAAATAGTTATCACACTTTGTTACCAAATATGCGGTTTGCACGTATTTCGGAAGCTTCCCAGTCGGGGTCAGATCATTTAACCACAGGAATGAATAATTTACAGGGCCTCTTGTGCCAGGGTGGGGTTCAAAGTTAATTTCGTTGACATCCATGTATAAACGTGGAATGTGATACTTGGAGCGATTCCCAATCAAAATAGCATTTAAGTAGGTCACATCCCTCTTTATTCGATCTGCATATATGCCTTGAAAAAGAAATCGAGGCTTCATGTCATTTTCTATTATGTAGGGCATCTGGTTTGTTTCAAACATAAGCAATCACCCTAAATATGTTAATAGTAATCTCCCTCTATCTTCCTAGAAAATGGTTACATAGCTTCTCGCAAGATTCCCCGCAAACCCGCATGACATAAGGCTTTTTTCATATCCAGCATTTTTTATGTCATGGCTTCTCATAAGGTGGTTTTGTAAAGTTGGGCACCATTTGGGCACCATTTCGGGGAAATTATCAACCAGCTGGAAAGCAAAAAGCCCGCAACCATGCGGGTTAGCGGGTTTCAGAGTTGGGAGAAACTCGGCTAATACAAATATTGAGAACTCGTCACGCCCGCGAACAGGGCAGAGAAAGGAATTTCAAAATGATCAGAAATCAAACAGAACTGCAATATGTATCATCCGTAAAAAACGTATCCGTTATTGAAGTCAAGCTCATTCGAGGAACTGGCGGGTCGCCTAATGACGTTCAGCGAGAAGTTACTCAGTACTGGGAACCTTCGGGGGAACTTCTGGCTGAGATTGATTCTTGCCCTGGCGGGATACCGGAGGGTGTGCGAGCCTAAGCTTCGTTCCGACCAGATGAATAAATATTTCCATGTATTCCTTCAAAATCTCAAAATCATGCTCCGGGTACTTTCTCTCGTAATGTGCGTAATCGTTCCCAAGAATCCGGATCACATCAGCTGACGTAACCAGTGGCTTTTCATCTAAATATTCACCGATCGCATTAAACAAAGTCTTGCCACTTACTGTTTCCGAGTCGATTTTTAGTTCTTTTATTGCGTAATCCTTGACCAATATTTCTAAAGCCGCGCGAAATCCAACAGCCGCTAATTCAAAGTTCCCGTTTTTCTCGCACTGAAGTGCTTGATTGTACATGGTCATAAAACGAGGTGAAAAAATTTCAAGTCTTTTGTCCTGAAATTCGAGGTTTGCTGATGGATATATCATTTCAAACGTAGCGCTTCCAACTTTGAAATCAATACCATAAATTACCACAAAACGTTTTTGGCAATGCGTACACTGATAAGCCGCAACACCAATTCGATCATGTTCAGAGTTTCCGGCCAGCAATACGCTGTAAGTCTGAACACCATCCACGTAAACAAGGCAATGCGGACAGAGCATTGGTTTAGGGATTGAAAAATTTTGGTTGCCAGCATTTTTAAAAGTTTCCTGCAATCCTTTGTTGCACGTAGTCATTTCTAACACGTCAAACACATCCTTTCTCGACAATATTACCACATTATGGTCCAGTAGTAAACAGAAAGCGAGGTGAACCCTCATGATGCACGGAGCAGTTGATCTTGGAAACGGAACCTTTTTAGATGCGGACGTAGGAAATGAAATTATTGAATCCATTCTAAGCTGTTTATCCAGGAAAAACCTGACCGCCCAAGAGGCAAAATATCTGCTCGGCGAATCCGCGGATGAAGTGGATCGCAGAGCGAAATTATAAGGAGGTGGCCTCAGTGGCCGTGCCGCGAATGCGAACAATCGCTGAAGCACACAAGATGCTTAAAGAATTGGATCCGGACACAGCAATTACAATCAGCCGGATTCGCAAGATGGTAAAAAATAATGATGTGAAAAATTGTCGGGCCGGTAGAAGGATATTGCTCAACTTCGACGACCTACTCGATCGGCTTGCAAATGGCGATCAGGTACCGCCAGAGAACATAGCGCAAAAACCGGAACGAATCCGAAGAATAGGTTAGGGGAGGAGCCGCCTATGAAACAATATAAAGTAACAATCACCAACGGCAACTACCCGCTGTCCTGCACCTGCGACACGATCTCAGATGCATTTGAATGCCTGCGGTCAGTTGCATCCTGGTCTTGCGGGAAAGTCTGCTTCAAATCGGACGATCTAATGGAGATCCTTGTGCTGATGCGCAAAGGCGTAGCGTCGAAAATTAAAGGCAACGGCTTCTCAATCGCCGTGCTTGAGGAGGCGGATTGATGCCCATCTGGTTAGAGGCCATCCTCGGGTTACTGGCCATCACCCCTTGCGTCGCAGCGTGCTGGCGGGAAGACGCGCTAGTCGCGTGGGAGGATAAAATGCGAAGGAGGTGGAGGCAGCGAAAAGAGAGATCAAGATAGGCGACCATGTCCGCGGCGCCGCAGGCAGCCAAGGATACTACACGCAGCCTGGCGAGCTGCTGGAGGCCGTTGTAACTGATCTCAACCCGGATGGAGATGTCCGGTACGTGTCATCAGGCACACAAGGTATGAGGCGAAGACGCTGCCAGAATTTGAAGCCGTGGCTGGGGAAATCGAATTGATTGAAGAAAGGAAGTGAAAGCCCATGAAAAAATATCAGTTGGGCGCGCTGACCGTAAGCGACAAGGGCTTACAGGACACGAAAGAAGAAATTGTTATCGAGTTGATCGACCGTATGCAAAAGTATGTCGCAGAGGGTAAAGCGGCATACGAAAACAGGGATTACACCGAAGAACAGAAATTGAACACCATTACAAACCTTTGCGGGCGGTTTTGCGGGCTTGCCGAATTCCTGCAAATAACAATGGGCATTGATGCTCGGAGAGCGGACGGACTTCTTTACACGCAAGAAATGTATAATTGGTTCCATTATTGGGAGATGCATCTCGGGATCGAAATTGCGAAGGAACAGGAAACGGTAAGTGATGATGGGCATAAGCAACAAAACTAGAAATACAATCACGCATGCTACCGCGCTCGCAAAAAGAACGCCGCCCCCGACACGGCAATTGTCGGAAGCGGCACGATAGGAGAGTGCTGATCTGATGGAAAATCGCGAGAAGATTATCTTGGATCTATGCGGTGGATCCGGCGCATGGAGCAGGCCGTACAAGGAGGCTGGATATGATGTCCGCCTGATTACACTGCCGGATTATGACGTCCGTACATACTCGCCGCCCGATCATGTATACGGCATACTGGCCGCGCCGCCGTGCATGGAGTTCTCGGTATTGAATTGTAAGGCGGAGCCAAGACCGCGCAATACGGATGCTGGATTGTCCATCGTCACAGCATGCTTGCGCATCATTGCTATGTGTCGCCCCATATGGTGGGCGCTTGAGAATCCGGCTGGACATCTGCGGGAGCACATGCACACTCCGATGCTCACATTCCAGCCGTGGGAATACGGAGATCCGTGGACGAAGAGGACGATGATATGGGGGAATTTTAACCCTCCGCCGAAAGTCTACAGTAATTGGGAGGATGTACCTAATAAACTGCCGCTGTATACGCGGGCTGGCCGCAAAAAACCTAATTATGCGTATCTGCATAAATCGTCGCAATCCCTAATCCCGCAGTTGGCATGGGCGCGTCCGCAGACGGACGCAGACTTTCGCGCGATCACCCCACCCGGATTTGCAGATGCGTTTTTTCGGGCAAACAAATAAGCCGCTTCCCGACTGCCATCGGAAAAGCGGCACGTAAGAAAACCCAAACGAAATAAGGCGATCCTTACAGCTACAGTGTAGCATCAGGGGCGCTGGAAGTCAAGAATGGAGGCGGAACATGCTGGTCGAATACAGCTGCGCGGATGAACATATCTGCGACTGCATCTGCCCAAACAAAGATTGCATCCACCATCCAAATAACATACATAAGGAGCGAGAAAACCATGTCAAACTTCGTCATCGAGATCAAAGCCCCGGAGCTGGCAAACGCCCTGCAGGCCCTCGCGGCCGCAATCGCCGGCAAGCAGATGGACAAACTTTCCTGCCCGGCACCTGAGCCCAAGGCGGCAGCGCCCATGCCCACGCCGACACCTACAGCCGTTGCGGCATCCCCGCAGCCTGCCGTTCCCGTTTCGGTTGCGCCCCCGGCACCAACTGTACCGCCCCAAGCTACAGCCCCCATCGCCGCGCCGGTTGCGCCTCCCGCGGCTCCCGTGCCTGCCGCGCCGCCTCAGCCCGTTGTGCCAACGAGCGCCCCGCAATACACCTATGAGATGCTCTTTAACGCCGCTGCTGCCCTGATGGGACAGAACAAGGGCCCGCAGCTCCAGCAGCTGCTCGCGAAATACGGGATCCAGCGCTTACCCGACCTGCCGCCGGAGCAGTACGGGGCCTATGCAACCGATCTCCGGGCATTGGGGGCGAAACTGTAATGGCGACGCCTGAAAAACACGCACTGCTCTCGGCGTCCTCCGCGCATCGGTGGCTGAACTGCCCCGGGTCCGTATCCCTCACAAAGGACATGCCCGATACCGTCAGTGAATACGCGGAAGAGGGCCGCCTGGCCCACGCGCTTGCAGAACTCAAGCTTCGCAAATATTTTCTCGAGGCCATGGGAGCCCGTACATACAACACGCGGTACAACAAGATCGCCCGCGACGCACATTTCCAGGCGGAGATGGACCGGTGCACGGACGATTACCTTGACTACATCAAGGATATCGCAAACAGCCTGCCCGGTAAGCCCTTCGTCGCCGTCGAACAGCAGGTTGATTTCTCCGAGTTTGTGCCGGAAGGCTTTGGTACGGCGGACTGCCTGCTCATCTACGGTCACGATCTGTATGTCAATGACTATAAGCACGGAAAAGGCGTTCCGGTAGACGCAAAGGACAATCCGCAGATGCTGCTCTACGCCTTGGGCGCAGTCATGGCATACAAAGATTTGTGCGATATCCAGACGATCCATATGACGATCATCCAGCCGCGCGCCGGAGGGATCAAGGAGGCAACCGTCACCCGCGACGAGCTCATGGATTGGGCCGTCTTTACCCTGCGCCCGAAGGCACGGAAAGCGTATGAGGGCTGCGCGGAATTTTGTAGCGGTGACTGGTGCCGGTTCTGCAAGGCCCGCGCCGTCTGCCGGGAAAACAGCGGGGCGGTTTCCGTGGTAGAGGACTTTGGCGGAAAGCTGCCGCCGCTGCTCTCCGACGCGGAAGTCGGACAGGTCCTCACCCGCATCGATCCGCTGATCAAATACGCTGAGGCCGTGAAAGCCTACGCGCAGAACACGATCCTGAAAGGCGGCGAAATCCCCGGCTGGAAACTCGTGGCGGGGCGCGGCTCCCGCGCCTGGGACGACCAGACCGCTGCATTTGAGGCGATCAAGGCCGCGGGCATCGACGAAGCCCTGCTGTATGAGCGCAAACCCCTGTCGGCCCCGGCGCTGGAGAAAGCGCTTGGCAAAAAGACATTTGAATCTGTCGCCGGGGCGCATGTTGTCAAACAGCCCGGCAAACCTGCCCTCGCCCCAATAGGCGACCCGAGAGAACCATATAATCCGAGGCCCAGTGCCGCGGAAGATTTTAAACAGTAAAGGAGATTTTCCCATGCCAAACACCAATCCCGCTCATATCGTACTGACCAACGTCCGTTTGTCCTACGCACATTTGACAGAGCCATACGCCCAGCAGCAGGGGCAGGAGCCGAAATATGGCGCTACAATCCTTGTCCCGAAATCCGACCCTTCCAACAAGGCGAAGATCGACGCCGCCATCCAGGCGGCTGCGCAGCGCGGCCGGGAGAAATACGGGCAGGCATTCCCCGCACAGCCGAAGATCAGCGTCCACGACGGCGACGGACTGCGCCCGAGCGATAACCAGCCCTTCGGCGAGGAATGCCGCGGCTGCTGGGTGTTTACCGCATCCAGCAAACAGCGGCCTAATGTGGTAGACCTCAACCTACAGCCGATCCTCGACCCGACACAGCTGTATTCCGGCATGTATGCGAATGTCGGCGTGACATTTTTCCCGTACAATGCGCCACAGAACAAGGGCGTCGGGGTCGGGCTGGAGAACGTCCAAAAGACTGCGGACGGTGAACCGCTCGGCGGAGGTCGTGCAGCCGTAGAGGATGATTTCCAGGCAGCTCCCACCGCGCAGCCGCAGTATCAGCCGCCGGCAGCGGCGTACTATCCCGACCCCGCCATGGCGCAGCCCGGGTACCCTTCCCCCGCAGGGTACGCTGTGCCGGGATATCCGCAGCATTAATCAACGCGCAGAAAGGGACGTTTGGAAATGTACAATCTTTTTATCGATCTTGAAACATACAGCAGCGTCCCGATCGGTAAGGCGGGGCTGTACAAATATGCGCAGTCCCTGGATTTTGAAATCCTGCTCTTCTGCTATTCCCTTGACGGCGCTTCCCCTGTCGTGATCGACCTCGCGCAGGGGGAGCGTGTCCCCATCGAAATATATAACCTGCTATTTGATCCCCTGTGCCGCAAGCACGCATACAACGCTGCCTTCGAATGGTACTGCCTGAGCCGGTATCTCCGCCTGGACAATCCGGGCGGATGGCTACCCCAGTGGCGGGACACCATGCTGCACGCCCTGTACTGCGGGTATCCTGCGAGCCTGGATGCAGCGGGCAAGGCGCTGGGGCTGCCGGAGGATAAGCGCAAACTGGCCGCAGGCAAGGCGTTGATCAAAACCTTCTGCGTGCCGCGCGCGCCTACAGACCGGGATCCCCGGACCCGGATCCGGGCCTCCGATGAGCCGGAGAAATGGCTGCTGTTTAAACAGTACAATGCGCAGGACGTCATCACGGAGATGGAGATCGAGCGTCGACTGTCCGCTTGGCCCGTACCGACTGCGGTGCAAATTCAGTGGGAGCAAGACCAGATTATCAATGCCCGTGGTATCGCCCTGGACCTTGAACTGATGCGCGGGGCACTCGAATGCGACAGCGCGGTGACCGCCCCTCTGCTTGAGGAAGCGCAGCAGCTTACAGGTCTCGAAAATCCCAACAGTACGGTGCAGATCAAGACGTGGCTACAGCGTCAGGGTTATCAGGTATCCACCCTGCGCAAGGAGGATGTAACGGATCTGCTCGTGAACGGCCAGCTGGACGACACCGCCCGCCGGGTACTGGAGATCCGGCAGAATCTTAACAAATCCAGCGTCAAAAAATACACCGCCATGGATACGGCGGTATGCGCGGACGGGCACATCCGGGGTACCATGCAGTTTTATGGGGCCAGCCGGACGGGGCGCTGGGCTGGCAGGCTCCTGCAAGTGCAGAACCTGCCGCGTACGTACCTGCATGGAGCAGCACTCGACAAAGCCCGCGAATGGGTGAAGGACCGCAATACGGAGGCGATCGACACCCTGATCGGATCAGTTCCGGATGTGCTGTCCCAGCTCGTGCGCACAGCGCTCATTCCTTCCCCGGGGCAGCTCTTCGTGGACGCGGACTTTTCCGCGATCGAGGCGCGGGTCATCGCCTGGCTTGCCGGGGAGCAATGGGTACTGGACGTATTCCGCACCCATGGGAAGATTTATGAGGCCTGCGCGTCGCAGATGTTCGGCGTGCCGATCGACCGCATCGTAAAGGGCAGCCCGGAATACGAACTCCGCCAAAAGGGCAAGGTTGCGACCCTTGCCCTCGGCTACCAAGGCAGCACCGGCGCGCTCATCCAGATGGGCGCCCTGCGCATGGGAATCCAGGAGGAGGATCTGCCGGACATTGTCCGCCGCTGGCGGGATACCAACCGGCGTATCGTGGATCTCTGGTACTCACTGGAGGCCGCCGCGATCGACACGGTCAGGACGGGCAAAAGCAACGCTGTCCGGGGCCTGATTCTCGCGCTGGAGGGTGACCGGGAAAAGGTGTTCCTTACAGTATCGCTGCCCAGCGGCAGACAGCTGTTTTACGCGCAGCCGCACCTTGTCAAGGACGATCGTGGCCGTGACCGGCTGCAATATTGGGGCCAGAACCAGACGAGCCGCAAATGGGAAGCACTTGAAACCTATGGTGGGAAGCTCACGGAGAACTGCGTTCAGGCGATCGCCAGAGATTGCCTCGCCGAGGCGATCCTACGGCTGGAGGTGGCCGGCTATCCGGTCGTCTTTACGGTACACGACGAGGTGGTACTGGACGTACCGGCGGAAAAAGCAGACCTGGATGAGGTCTGCCGGATCATGGGTCAGCCTGTTCCCTGGGCGCCGGAGCTGCCGCTCAAAGCGGACGGATGGGTTGGAAGTTTTTACACGAAAGATTAAGGAGGCTTTGCCCTCATGCTCATAAATGACCGAAAAATTACAATCTGCGCCGCCGGGAGCCGGAGAGCCGCCAGCTGGCCCACGCAGGAAACCTGTATCTCCGACCTGTGGGAACGGCTGCGCCAGCCTACGCGCGGCACAGAAACCATGGCCGAATACCTCCGCCTGAAAAAGACCCAGCAGGACGACCTCAAGGACGTCGGCGGTTTTGTGGCCGGCACCCTGCGCGGCGGGCATCGTAAATCCGACTGCGTGACCGGGCGCGACCTAGTGACGCTGGATCTGGACCGGCTTCCCGGCGGCGGGACCGAAGATATCCTCCGGCGGACGGAAGGTCTTGGCTGCGGATATTGCGTCTATTCCACACGCAAACACCGCCCGGAGGCCCCGCGGCTGCGGCTGCTCCTGCCACTTGACCGGACGGTTACGGCGGACGAATACGAGCCCATTGCGCGCAAGGCGGCGGAGATCCTCGATCCATCCATGGAGCCGTTTGATCCCACCACCTTTCAGGCGTCCAGGCTCATGTACTGGCCTTCCTGCTGCAGCGACGGAGGCTACGTCTATCAGTATGCCGACCGGCCGCTGCTGTCTGCGGATGGCATTCTGCAGATGTACGGCGACTGGCGCAACATTGCACAGTGGCCTCAGGTTCCCGGTGCGCAGCAGACGCATATGAAACTTGCGGCCAAGCAGGGCGACCCGTTGGAAAAGCCCGGCATTGTGGGCGCCTTCTGCCGCTGTTACAACGTCTATGAGGCGATGGAGGCTTTTCTCCCAGGGGTCTATGTGCCGACGGATATGCCCGACCGGTATACTTTCGCCGGCGGCTCCACGACCGGCGGTGCGATCGTCTATGAGGGCGGGCAGTACCTCTACAGCCACCACGCGACCGACCCAGCGGGCGGAAGACTGTGCAATGCCTTTGACCTGGTACGCCTGCACCGCTTCGGCGAGCTGGATGAGGACGCCAAGCCCGATACCCCGGTGAACAAGCAGCCGAGCTTTGTAGCTATGGCACAGCTCGCGCGGCAGGACGGCAAAGTAGCCGGCCGGATGGACGCTGAACGCTATGAGGCGGCCACCGCGGACTTCGCTTTGCCGGATACGGAGACGGATACCAGCTGGATGCGCAGCCTGGCCGTGGGAGACGGCGGGAGATATGACCGGAGTATCCGCAACGTTGTAACAATGCTGGAGGGCGACCCGCGCCTGAAAGGCAAAATCAGGCTCAATACCTTCAGCGAGCGGCTGGAGGGGACCTGCCCGCTCCCATGGCCCGGGAGGACGGAAGGGACCGGTACGTTTCAATGGCTCGACAGCGACGATGCGGGACTACGCGACTGCGTAGAGCAGCTGCTGGGCTTTCGGAGCCGGGACGCGGTGGATGACGGCTTGTCCCAGGTGGCAGCCGCCCACAGCTACAACCCTGTCATGGATTATCTGCGGGGCCTGCAATGGGATGGGAAGCCCCGCCTGGACACCATTTTTATCGACTATTTCGGTGACACTGATATCTCATATACCCGCGCGGTGGCGCGCAAAAGCCTCGTGGCGGCGGTGGCACGGGCTATGGAGCCCGGGATCAAGTTCGACCAAATGACCGTCATCCTTGGCCCGCAGGGGGTCGGGAAAAGTACCTTTGTCGCACGGCTAGGCGGCAGGTGGTTTTCCAACTCCGTGGGTACCTTTGAGGGCAAGGAGGCCGCTGAGCTGCTGCAAGGCAACTGGATCATCGAGATTGGCGAACTGGAGGCGATGAACAAATCCGACGTCCGGGCGATCAAGCAGTTTTTGAGCCGCACGGTGGACGAATACCGCGCGGCATACGGCCGCAGGACGGAACGGCACCCGCGCCGGTGCGTGTTTTTTGGCACGACCAACGACCACGAATACCTAAAAGATCCGACGGGAAACCGCAGGTTTTGGCCCATCGAATGTGGGCCGGAGCCAAAGAAAAGCATCTTTGAGGATTTGACGGAGAAGGAAGCCGGGCAAATCTGGGCGGAAGCCTATGTCCGCTGGCAGATGGGGGAATCCCTTGTGTTGTCCAAAGAAGACGAGGAAGAGGCTGAACGCCGCCGTCAGCTGCACATGGAACGCGACGATCTGAAAGGCCAGATTGAAACCTTTCTTAGCCGACGCGTGCCGTCAGATTGGTCCCGTTGGGATCTTGACAGGAGGACAATGTACTGGGGTGGACAGTGCCGCGGAGAAGAAATACAGCTGGTCCACCGGGATCGCGTATGCGCCTTGGAGGTCCTTCGGGAATGCTTGGGAGACCGGCGCGGGGTGATCCCGCAACGCGATACCCGGCGGGTGAACGCCGTGCTTTCGGCTATGGATGGATGGGAGCCGTGCGGTGTCCGCAACTTCGGGGCAAGCTACGGAAAACAGCGCGGATACCGGCGCACGCTGAATTTTAAGGCAACAGACAGGGACAACGAACATGAAATATCTGTAACAGGGGTGTTGCCTGAAAAAAGCGGCCCCGCAACAGTTTGCAACAGATAAAAATCAGGTGTTGTAGCAAAATGTTGCTCCAAAAATCCCATAACAATAGGATTTATCTTTATTCAGCAACAAAGGCAACAGATTATTTATTTGGTAGTACAAAAGAAAGAAATTAAAGAAAATGGTAAAACGCCTAAATTACCTAAAAACACCTAAACGCCTGATTTTGGCTATACGCGCACGCACGCGAAGTGTTGTGTTGCTGAAGGGAGGCCCCACAAATGAAGGAGAGCCAAATTGAAGCGAAGCTGGTCCGCATGGTGCGGGAACACGGAGGCTTGTGCTACAAGTTCGTGTCGCCGAACAATCCGGGCGTGCCGGATCGGATCATCATCACACCGGATGGCAGGACGGTTTACGTCGAGCTGAAGACGGAGGTCGGGAGGCTTGCAAACATCCAGCAGTGGCAGATTTCCGAGATGCAAAAACGCGGCGCAGACGTCCGGATTGCCAAAGGGCTGCCAGCCGTCAAGGCGCTGGTGGCGGAACTGTTTCCGGAGGAGATGATTCGGCCATGAAGTACATACCGCATGCTTATCAGGCATACTGCGAGCGGCAGATTGTGGAGAAACCCGCGTTGGCGTTATGGCTCGATATGGGCCTCGGGAAGACAAGCATCACGTTGTCCGCAGTAAACGAGCTGAAGTTCAACCGCTTCGAGGTGCGAAAGGTTCTGGTGATCGCGCCGAAAAAAGTGGCCGAGGCCACCTGGCAGGCAGAGGCAGCAAAGTGGGATCATACGAAGCATCTTCGGTTCTCCACGGTGCTTGGCGGTTTACAAAAACGGATCCGGGCTGTGAACGCGCCGGCAGACCTGTACGTCATTAACCGGGACAACGTCAAGTGGCTTGTGGATTATTTCCGCAACGACTGGCCATTCGACATGGTGGTGATCGACGAGGCGAGCAGCTTCAAGAGCCAGCAGGCACAGCGCTGGAAGGCCCTGAAATCCGTGCGGGCGCACATCCGCCGCATCGTGGAGCTGACCGGTACGCCGGCGCCGCACAGCCTGTTGGATCTCTGGCCGCAGGTTTACCTGCTGGATCAGGGCGAGCGGCTCGGCAGAACGGTTGGTGGGTTCCGGGAGCGGTATTTCAACCCAGACAAACGCGACGCGACCCGAGTCTTCACCTACAAGCCAAAGGACGGTGCGGAGCAGGCGGTGAAAGCCCTGCTGTCGGACGTCTGCATCAGCATGCGGGCCGAGGATTACCTGGAGCTGCCGGACGTTGTAACGGATATCATCCCGGTACAGCTGGACGGCAAGGCGCAGAAGGATTATGACCGCCTGGAACGCGACGCGCTGCTGCCGGTAGACGAGCGGATGATTGACGCGGGCAGCGCCGGCGTCCTGACAAACAAGCTGTTGCAGCTGTGTAATGGGGCCGTGTATGACAGCAGCAAAACCGTTTGCGAACTGCACAACTGCAAGATGGAGGCGTTCATGGAGTTGATTGAGCAGCTAAATGGCCAGCATGCGCTGGTGTTCTACAACTTCCAGCACGACCGGGACCGGATGCTGGCGGCGCTGCGCAAAACCGGGCTGCGAGTTCAGGTTTACGGCGGCCCGGCGGACCAGGAGGACTGGAACGCGGGCAGGATTGACCTGCTGCTGGCGCATCCGGCATCTTGCGCATACGGCCTCAATCTTCAGCAGGGCGGGCACCATATCATCTGGTTCGGTCTGAATTGGAGCTTGGAACTGTACCAGCAGGCGAACAAGCGGTTGCACCGCCAGGGCCAAAGGGAGCCGGTGATTGTCCACCACCTGGTTGTACAGGGCGGGATGGATGAGGATGTCATGGCGTCCCTGGAGGATAAAAGCGCGACGCAGGACAGTCTGCTGGACGCGCTGAAGGCGAGAATCCAGAAAGTGAAAGGAGGATGAGTAGCCATGTCCGACATCGACTACGACAAGCTCCGTGCCGTCCAACGCCTGTGCAGCCTTAAACTACCGCCAGATAAGCCGCAATGTCTCGATGAGCGGTGCGTTTGGCTGTTGGATGGCGGGTTGTGTCCATTTAAACGTTGTGTGAGGAGGGGTGGGTTTGACAAACCAAGAGAAAATACAATACCTGTCCAGGTGCAAAATCCTGGACAGGCAGATTGAACGCAAATGTGAAGAACTCTCCCGATGGCGCGAAAGAGCTACGAAGATCACACCAACCTTGAGCGACATGCCAAAAAGTCCTTCTAGTGGAGCGGATTCGATCCAAACTGTAGTTGAACATATCATTGAACTGGAAAGTGAAATCAACGCTGACATCGATCAGCTGACAGATACCCGCCGAGAAATATTGGAAGCAATCCAGACAGTGAAGGATGAGAAGCTGCAGTTACTGCTGGAATATCGGTATATCGACGGGATGACGTGGGAGCAGATCGCAGTGAAGATGGAGTATAGCTATATGCATATATGCCGTCTACACGGAAAAGCTCTGTCAAATTTGAAAATGTGATAGAATGTTATATTCTGTGTGTGCTATTATGTAGACTGGAAGTATGTGAATAATAGCTTACTTAAAAATAGAAGGATTATTGGAGGCATATTGGGGATCAGATGCTATTTTCTTGATAAAAGTTTTAAATGAGGTGGTGAAGCGACGATGACCAAAAAACAGCAACTCTTTTGCGAAGAATATCTCATTGATTTAAATGCGACGCAGGCTGCAATTCGTGCAGGATACAAACCTGAGAGCGCGGGATCGGTGGGAAGCGAAAACCTGAAAAAACCTGAAATACGCGCGCGCATAGATAAAGCGATGGCGGAACGGTCAAAGCGTACCGGTGTAAATGCTGACCGCGTCGTCCGCGAGTTGGCCAGAGTTGCTTTTGTAAACGCCTCTGATGTGATTGATATGAACAAAGCGACGATCATCGATGGAGCATGTGCCGACGATACCGCGGCCATTTCCAGCGTTAAAGTCAAAAACATTCCGACGGATGACGGAGAAATCGTAGAGCGAGAAATCCGGATGGCCGACAAGTTGAAGGCGTTAGAATTGCTGGGCAAGCACATTGGGATGTTTACCGATCGGGTAGAGGTTAAAGGCCAGATCGACACCGGGCAGCAGAAGCTTGACGATATTTTGCATCAACTGCGAGGGAATGACAATGGATGACCGGCTGATCTTGTCGGAGAAGTACCAGTCATTTCTGCGTTGCAATGCGCCAGTTGAATTTCTTGAAGGCACAACGGCAGCAGGAAAGACGACTGTCGGCCTGTTCAAGTTTATGCTGCGCGTGGCCGAGAGCCCGAAGAAGATCCACATCTTGGCCGGTCTTGACCTAGGGACGATTGAAAAAAACATTATCAACAAAGACCTTGGCATCCTTGATGACTTTGGGAGCTTGGTCGAATACAATGCCGGCGGTAAGGGCAAAAACTCCCTCCCCCATCTGCTATTTCATCCGTCATCTGGCGATAAGGTGATCTATGTCCTTGGGTATGACAACAAAGCACGCTGGAAAAAGGCGCTGGGCGGTCAGTATGGCTGTTTGTATATCGACGAGATCAATATTGCGGATATGGAGTTTGTCCGAGAGGCGTCGATGCGATGCGATTACATGCTTGCCACGCTGAATCCTGATGATCCGGGATTGCCGGTATACGAGGAATACATCAACCATTCCCGGCCTCTGCCCGAATGGGAAGCCGAAACTCCAAAAGAAATTTTAGAGATGCTCAAAGAAGAACCAAAACCCGGATGGGTGCATTGGTTCTTTTCTTTTGCGCACAATTTGGGCCTGCCACCGGAAAAGGTGCAGCGGATCATAAACAGCGTGCCCAAAGGCACGAAGCTTTACAAGAACAAAATCGAGGGCTTACGCGGCCGGGCGACAGGATTGATATTTAACCTGCAACCGCACAATCTGATCACGGCAAAAAGGCTTCTGGAGCAGATGCAGGCAGGTAAGATGAAATTCGTGCAGGCGTCTGCCGGTGTGGATACGTCGTATTCCCAGCAGTCTGCCGATACCTTTGCGTTTACGCTCACTGGCATTACAGCGGATCGCAAAAAGATCACATTGGCCGCGGAAGTCCACAACAACCGCGATCGCGCAACGCCGCTCGCTCCCAGTGATATCCCGCCGCTGATGATCGCCTTTCTGGAAAAGTACCGGGAGATCTTCGGCCTGTTTGCTCGTAACGTCTTTATCGATTCTGCGGACGAGGCCACAATCATCGAATGCCAGAAATACAAGCGGCTACACGGAAGCATCTATGACTTTGTGCCCGCGTGGAAAAAGACGAAGATTATTGACCGTATCAATCTGCAATCCGGATGGATGGCGAGCGGGCATTTCCTTCTGGTGGAGGATTACTGCCGGCCGGAAATTGATGAGCTGAATTCTTACAGCTGGAAGGAAGACAAGGACAACGAGCCGGAGGACGGCCACGATCACGCAATTAACGCCGATCAGTATTCGTGGCTGCCCTACAAACAAAAGATCGGGCAAGGAGGGACGCATCAGTGAGTAAATTCGGGAAGAAGGTGAAAAGCATGCTGCGGAACTGGCTGCAAATCCAACCTGCCGCACAGAACAGCATTGTTTTGCAAGAACCGCTGAGCCACCAGGCGTCGGTGATCCGCAATCAAATCTGGTATCGCGGCGAGGCAGCGGAGTTGGAACAGCTATACAAGCAGCTTGGCGCGCAGGACAGTACGAACGCAGCGCGTTTCTGGGCTGCCGTACCCGCCAACGATGTGAAACTGCGAAAGATCCACAGCGGGCTTCCCGCGATCCTCGTCGATACGCTCGCCTATCTCGTCAAGTCTGATATGGATGATATCGAGTTCAAGGGTGGTGCCGGGCAGCAAGCCTGGGAGGATATCACGCAGGAACTGGACTTTCTTGATGTAGTTGGAAGGGGCATTGCTGGTACCTTAAAATCCGGTGACGGGGCGTGGAAAATCATGATTGATGACCCGAAAGACCCGGAAGCATCCCCATACCCCCATGTGGAGTTTTACGAAGCCGAACGTGTGGAATACATTCACAAAAACGGCCGGATCACAGGAATACGCTTTTGGACGACTTACCGGGAAAAACACCGGGAATACCGGCTCTGTGAAACCTACCGCAAAGGCAGTGTCAGCTATGCGCTCTTCGATGGAAACAACGAAGTATCGCTCGACTGTGTGCCGGAACTCTCCGGGCTAAAGCCGGTCGAATTTGATGGCGGCTTCATAATGGCCGTACCGTTGAAGTTCTACGACAGCCCCAAGTTCCCCGGGCGCGGGAAGGCGATCTACGAGGGCAAGCTTGATGATTTTGACGCGCTCGATGAGGTGATCAGCCAGTGGTGGGATGCAATCCGTGCGGGCCGCGTCAAAAAGTACATCCCGCGGGATTTAGTTCCCACAGACCCTAAAACCGGTAAACTGAAAAGGCTGAACGATTTTGGAAGCGAGTACATCGTGACGGAATCCGCATCCGGCGAAAATGGCACGAACAAAATTGAGATGATCCAGCCGGAAATCCGGTACGAAGCATTTTTGTCCTCTTACCTTGCGGCACTCGACATGTGCCTACAAGGGATTGTCTCACCAGCCACTCTGGGTATTGACGTGGGCAAAATGAGCAGCGCGGAGGCGCAGCGCGAGAAAAAGGATGTCACCGGTTATACGCGCAATACGATTACAAGCGTGCTTGAAAAGGCTCTGCCGCAGCTCATCCGTGTAATCCTGATGACTTATGATCTCATGCGAGGGGAGGCCCCGGGCACATATGAACCGTCCGTCGGATTTGGCGAGTATGACGCGCCGTCGTTTGATACCCGTGTTGAAACGGTCAATAAAGCCGCTGCGGCCGCCACAATGAGCATTGAAACGCAGGTGGCTCAGATGTGGGGCAACAGCAAGGATGAGGAATGGAAAGCTGCTGAGGTTGCCCGCATCAAGGCATTGCGTGGAATTGAGGAACTGCCCGAGCCGTCCATCGGCGGTGAATTGCAGAATATCCCGTCCGCTGAGGCTGATGCGGTATGACGTGGCAGCAGATCGCTCGACTGTTCGAGGAAATGGAACTGCGGCTGATTGCTTCTCTCACCCGCAATCTTGCCGGGCATAAGGAGTGGGAAAAAAACGAGAACTTTCACTGGCCCGCCTGGCAAGCGCTCAAAATCCGTAATTTGGAGCAGTACCGCAGGCAAAACAAAGCTCTGATGAAAGAATACCGGCCTGTGATAGATGAAGCTACAGAGCAGATGCTCCGTGAACAGTTTGATGAGGGTTGGGAGCAAACGCAGCAGGAGCTGATTGAGATTGATCCGGAACGCGCGAAACAATCCATACCGGATGATCATTTTTTCGGCGTGAATCAGCGCCGTTTGAATTCCCTCATCGATGAAATCCAGACAGCGGAATCCCGCGTGGAACGCGCCGCCCTGCGCACGATGGAGGATGCTTACCGGCAAACGATTTCTCGCGTGGAATTGTCTATGTCGGCGGGAGCCGTCACCTTACCACAGGCAATTGATATGGCGGTCAAGGATTTTCTCGCCCAGGGAATCCGGTGCGTTGAGTATAAAAACGGGCGGCGGGTCAATATTGCAGACTATGCACAGATGGCGCTGCGTACTGCCGCAACCCGATCCATGTTGTTAGGAGAGGCACAACGCCGGGCCGAGCTTGGCGTGGATACCGTACTGGTCAGCCAATACGGCGCTTGCTCGGAAACATGCCTACCCTGGCAGGGCAAGGTATATATTGATGACGTGTGGGGCATGTGGGACGGAGAACGCAGCGGCGACCGGGGATTAAGTAATGATGACCACTGGTATATGTTGCTCTCCGTCGCGGTTAACAAGGGGCTGTTTCACCCGAACTGCCGCCATACGCTGCTGACCTGGCGGTATGGGGATTCTATTCCTCCGCCGATGGATGGGGATAAAGCCCGAAAAACCGCCGCCTTGGAGCAGCAGCAACGCGGGCTGGAACGCGAGGTGCGCAAGTGGAAACGCATGGCCGAAGGTACGATTGACGAAGATCAAAAGAAAGCGTATCAGCGAAAGGTGAGGGAAGCGCAGAAAAATGTCAGGGAATTTGTCCGGGAACATGACGATGTGCTGCGCAGGGACTACTGGCGTGAAAAAACATACGGAATACCGTTGGAAGATTCCCAAAAAGATGCTATACTGAATGCAGAGATCAAACGTGAATCTGGCATCCGCGGCGTGCTCCACTTAGATCCGGAGCCGCTAGAGATCGAAGCGTTGCAATTTGACGATGAACATATCAATTTACAGCGGAAGCACAATATTACGCAGGAACAGGCGCAGGAAATGATCAAAAATGCAAAGGCTTCCGTCACCGTCTGGAATGGCCGGTTTGAGCGATATTATTCCGATCAGGGCGTTATATATGTCGATCGGGAAAAGCAATCGATACGCACGGCGTTTGGGCCAGAGGAATTTGACGATAAGGTGAAAAAGATATTGGAGGCGTTAAAGCGGTATGGAAGATAAGGTGTTTTGCCCGCTGATGGGCGAAGAAATAGACGTTGCCATCTGCTTTGATATCTGTATGGTAGTGGATGACGGCGCGCCGCAGTGGACAGCTCCGCAGGAGGCCTTTACTCCTGATGACTATGAGAAGATATGTTCCAAGTGTCCGAACCATAGAGACGATTAAAGGGTTAAAACCAAATAATTAAAGCACTTGCTTTTGGGCGGGTGCTTTTTTCATGCCCAATTGAAGGAGGTGAGGACCATGCCCAAGCGCAAAGGCGGGCGGCGCAAGCCTTGTCCCGCGAAGCACTAAACGCGCAAAGACGCGGGCTATTTTTATGCCCAAAACGTGCTGTAAGGCGTAAAACTCTGCAAGGATAACAGCCGACAGGCTATAAAAGGAGCGATATGCAATGTTAAAGACCACCGTACAGGACAGCAAGACATTTTTGAGGCCGCAGCTCCAGCTTTTCGCGGAACCGGCCCCCAAAGAGGATCCCGGCAAAAACCCGAACAACCAGACTCCGCCCCCGGCCGATCCTCCCGGTGGAGGGACAGAGCCCAATCTGCCGAAAACGCAGGAGGAGCTTGACGCTCTGATCAACACGCGTCTAAAACGCGCAGAAAAGGACTGGCTCAAAAAGCAGAAGCCGACCCAGCATCCCCCTGCCGCCCCTCCGGGAACCCCGCCCGCAGAAGGCGCGTCCCCTACCGGGGACAACAGCGCCGCCCTCCAGCGGGAGATCGTCGAGACCCGCGCACAGCTTGCCGCATACAAGGAGGGGATAAAGCCTGAAGCGGTGGAGGATGCGGTTCTGCTTGCCATGCATGCTGTCGAAAAATCGGGGGATGAACTCGACGAGGACGCCGTTGCAGAAGCGTTGAAGGAAGTCCTCAAGCGCCATCCCGAATGGAAAAAGCAGGACGACCAGAAGAACAATTCCGGCGGATTCCGGGTAGGAGCTTCCGGGAACGAAAATCAGCCAAAGACCGATGACGATGCGCTCGCTGCGATCTTTGGCAACAACTTAAAATAGGAAGGATGATGACCAATGGCTGTATACGATTACGCCGAAACCTTTGCGCGCCAGCTCGCGCAGAAGTATGCGCGGGAGCTGTGCTCCGATGCGCTTACCAAAAGCAATCCCGGCGTGCAGTTCATCAACGCGCAGACGATCAAATTGCCGCGCATGTCCCTGAGTGGCTACAAGGACCATACCCGCACACCCGGCTTTAACGCCGGTACCATGTCCAACGATTGGGAGCCGAAAAAGCTCACACACGACCGCGACGTGGAATTCTTCATTGACCCGATGGATATCGACGAGACGAACCTCGTTATGTCTGTCGCCAACATTCAGACGACCTTCGAAGAGGAACAGGCGATCCCGGAAAAGGATTCCTACCGTTTCTCCAAGCTGCACGCGGAGCTTACGCAGTACAGCGTGACGCCGGATTCCACTGCGATCACCACGCAGAACATTCTCGAAATGTTCGATGAATATATGGCGAAGATGGACGAGGCCGCCGTGCCGACGGAGGGCCGCATCATCTACGCCACGCCCACCGTGCGCAAGATCATCAAGGAAGCCGAGGGCATCCAGCGCGTGATGAGCGTATCCTCCGCCGGCGGGATCAACCGCCAGGTGCACAGCCTGGATGACGTGCAGATCAAGATGGTTCCTGCGGCCCGCATGAAGACGAAGTATGACTTTACCGCCGGCTGTGTCCCTGCGTCCGACGCGAAGCAGATCAACTTCATTCTCCTACACCCGTCGGCGGTCATCTGTCGGGATAAGTACAGCTATATCAAGCTCTTTACACCCGGGACGGATAGCCGCACAGCGGACGGCTACCTCTATCAGAACCGCAACTACGGCGATCTCTTTTTGATCGAAAACAAGGTTTCTGGCGTGGCCATGAACGCGGAATCTGCAAGTGCGTAAGGAGGGAATAAAATGAAGGCAACGAAGGGAAACAAAGTCTATACGATCGACCAGTCGCAGCAGGAGCACTATGTCAGGGAGGGCTTTGACATCCTTGACGACAATGGCAAGCTTGTGAAGCGGGGCGCGGGCAAGACCGTGTCTTACGAGAAATACCAGACGGTGGCCAACGAGAACACCACCCTAAAAAAGCAGCTCAAAACCGCACAGGAGGCTTTGAAAAAGGCAAAAGAGCAGAAGGAATGATGCAAGGATGCGTTATGTTACGATAAATGACTACATGCGTATTTGCCCGGAAGGAGACGCAACGCAGCAGGATTTGGAATCCGCCGAGTACGATATTGACGGCCTGACCTTCAACCGGATCGCCAGCCGCGGCTTCAACCAGCTGGCGGAGCGGCAAAAGGAGCTTGTGACAAGGGCTGTCTCTTATACACATCTCCGAGCCCACGAGA
>ERZ1027070.366-NODE-366-length-21324-cov-9.594668_pt1 | contig 21324 bp, 16 predicted proteins | sample MGYA00519419_ERZ1027070 | MGnify/ENA primary metagenome ERZ1027070 (study PRJEB26926, sample SAMN06164837) | human gut metagenome | biome: ENVO:00009003; feature: ENVO:2100002; material: ENVO:00002003 | host: Homo sapiens | place: USA | collected 2012 ...
GTGGGCTCGGAGATGTGTATAAGAGACAGCATTACGCCCAAGAGGAAGATTTAATTAAATGTAAAATTGAAAATTGAAAATGGAAAATTGCGGTATTATCCATATACAACAAAACACCCTGCCACGGGGGCAGGGTGTTTTATAATTATGCATTACGAGATAGATTAAACAGTCTCGCTGTTGTTGCCATAGTAAGCATTGAGGTACATCTGCTTGATTTCCTTGAAGAGCGGATATCTTGGGTTTGCACCTGTGCACTGGTCATCAAATGCCTGCTCTGTCATAGCGTCAAGACGGTTGAGGAAGTCCTCTTCGTCCGGAACATAATCCTTGATAGAGCTCTTGATGCCAACTCTTGCCTTGAGGTCGTTAACAGCCTTGATAAGGTTTTCAACGCTCTCTGTATCGTTCTTGCCGCCGAGGCCGAGGTAACGAGCTACTTCAGCATAACGAGCGAGTGTGTGCGGGTGATCATACTGTGGGAATGTACCCATCTTAGCAGGAACTTCTGCTGAGTTGAATCTGATTACCTGCTCAAGCATAAGTGCGTTAGCAATACCGTGCGGTACATGATGGAAAGCACCGAGCTTATGAGCCATTGAGTGACAAACACCGAGGAATGCGTTAGCGAATGCCATACCTGCCATTGTAGCAGCGTGAGCAACCTTCTCACGAGCAACAGGTTCGTTCATACCGTTGTCATAGCAAGCAGGGAGATACTCGAAGATAAGCTTGAGTGAACGGAGTGCAAGACCGTCTGTGAAATCTGTAGCCATCATTGAAGCATAAGCCTCAAGTGCGTGAGAAACAGCATCGATACCTGATGCAGCTGTAAGTCCCTTAGGACCGCTCATCATGTTGTTAGCATCAACGATTGCCATTTTAGGCATAAGCTGATAGTCAGCAAGCGGATACTTAACGCCTGTATTCTGGTCTGTGATAACTGCGAAAGGAGTAACCTCAGAACCTGTACCTGATGATGTTGGGATAGCAATGAAGTATGCCTTCTCACCCATCTTCGGGAATGTGTAAACTCTCTTACGGATATCGCAGAAACGCATAGCCATATCCTGGAAGTCAACTTCCGGATGCTCATAGAGAACCCACATAATCTTGCCGGCATCCATTGCTGAACCGCCGCCGAGTGCGATAATGCAGTCAGGCTCAAACTTACGCATAGCCTCTGCACCCTTCTGAGCTGAAATAAGTGATGGGTCAGGCTCAACATCTGCGAATGTTGTATATGTGATGCCCATTTCATCGAGCTTGTCTGTGATTGGCTTTGTGTAGCCATTCTTATAAAGGAATGAGTCAGTAACGATGAATGCTCTCTTCTTACCCATTACATCCTTGAGTTCCTGAAGAGCTACAGGCATACAGCCCCTCTTGATATAAACCTTTTCAGGTGCTCTGAACCAAAGCATATTTTCTCTCCTCTCGGCAACTGTCTTAATATTGATAAGGTGCTTGCAACCAACATTCTCAGAAACAGAGTTGCCGCCCCATGAACCACAGCCGAGTGTGAGTGAAGGAGTAAGCTTGAAGTTGTAAATGTCACCGATACCACCCTGTGAAGAAGGTGTGTTAACAAGGATACGGCAAGTTTTCATTCTTGATGCGAACTCGTCAATCTTTGCTCTTTCGTTTACAGCGTCAACATAAAGTGAAGATGTGTGACCGTAACCGCCGTCAGCAATAAGATGCTCAGCCTTTGCAATAGCATCTTCAAAATCTTCAGCCTTATACATAGCGAGTACAGGAGAAAGCTTCTCGTGAGCAAACTCTTCGCTGATGTCAACTGATTCTACCTCACCGATAAGAACCTTTGTTTCCTCAGGAATTGTTACACCTGCAAGAGCTGCGATTGTAACAGGCTTCTGACCAACAATCTTAGCGTTAAGAGCGCCGTTGATGATGATAGTCTTTCTAACCTTCTCTGTCTCTTCCTCGTTAAGGAAGTAGCAGCCACGAGCCTTGAATTCCTTCTTAACTTTGCTGTAAATCTTCTTTTCAACGATAACAGACTGCTCTGAAGCACAGATCATACCGTTATCAAATGTCTTTGAGTGGATAATTGAGTTAACTGCGAGTAAAATGTCAGCTGTTTCATCAATGATAGCAGGTGTGTTACCGGCGCCAACACCGAGTGCAGGCTTACCTGATGAATAAGCAGCCTTAACCATGCCGGGGCCGCCTGTTGCGAGGATGCAGTCAGCTTCCTGCATAAGTGTGTTTGTGAGTTCGAGTGAAGGAATATCAATCCAGCTGATGATACCCTCCGGAGCGCCTGCCTTAACAGCAGCTTCAAGAACAACCTTGGCAGCCTCAATTGTGCTCTTCTTAGCACGGGGATGCGGGCTGATGATGATACCGTTTCTTGTCTTAAGACAAACGAGTGTCTTGAAGATAGCGGTTGAAGTTGGGTTTGTTGTAGGAATAACGGCAGCGATTACACCGATTGGCTCAGCAATCTTCTTAATGCCGTAAGCCTTGTCTTCCTCAAGAACGCCGCAAGTCTTAACATTTCTGTAAGCATTGTAAATATACTCAGATGCGAAGTGGTTCTTGATAACCTTATCTTCTGCAACGCCCATGCCTGTTTCTTCAACAGCCATCTTAGCGAGCGGAATTCTCATCTGGTTAGCAGCAGTAGCGGCAGCAAGAAAAATCTTGTCAACCTGCTCCTGTGTGTAGGTAGCAAAAATTTTCTGAGCTTCTCTTACTCTTGCAAGGGCAGCTTCAAAGCTTTCTGCGTTATCTACGATAGGATACTCTTTTGTACTCATTTAATCTACCTCTTATCTTGCATAATTATATTAGATTCAGCAAAGCTGAAAATGATATCAAATTAATTTGCCTCAATTACTCGGCTTTCTCGGCAGCCTTACCGCTTGCCTTTGTTGCCTTTGTTGCCTTTTTTGAAGAACTGCCTAAGTCAGCCTTGAATTTAAGGTTGTTTTTCTTAGCATAGCTCTGGGCATATGAACCGCTTGCTCCGTGGATTGTAACTTCCTTACTGCATTCAGCGAATACATTGTCGGGAATACTTGTAATACAAGCCGGAATTGTAATGTCTGTAAGCTCACGTGACTGATAAAAAGCATATTCATCAATCTTTGTAAGTTTACCGCTGTCGGGAAGAACAACATTGTTAAGTGCCGCACCCGAAAAAGCTCTCGGTCCGATTTCTTTGAGTGTACTCGGAAGCTTGATTTCTCTTAACTCAGAGCAGTTAAAGAACACGCTGTTGTTAAGGATTTCAAGGCCTTCGGAAAGATTTACCTTTGTGAGGCTGTGACAGCTTGAAAAGGCATAATCTTCAATCTGCTTGATACTTGACGGAATTGTTACTTCCGTAATTTTGGAGTTATTGAACACGCTTGCACCGATTACGGTAACTTTGTAGTTCTTGTAGCTTTCGGGAATTTCAATAACCGTGTCAGAACCTGTGTACTTTGTAATCATAAGTTCTTCCTGATTGATAATGAAAAATCCGAAATCTCCGTTTGTAAGGTCAGGCTCTGTCGGCTCAACCTTGTAGCCGGGCTTACTGCTGTTTGATGATGTGTTGTCGTCACAACCGCATCCCGAGAGTCCGACCGCTGCTGATGCGCACATTGTGCACGCCATCAGAAAGCAAAGAATTCTTTTCATTTTTCTGGATCCTTTCAATCGTTGTTTAAGAATTTAGCTAATTCTCGATTGATTCTATTTTATCATCTTTGTTAAATATTTGTCAATGTTTTTTTGACCATTTTTCTACTTTTATCGGGTTCAATAATAATTACAAAAAGATTACACACTTATTGTTGCACTTCTCACAAAAAAGATAAAAATCCCGTAAAATCCGCTGTTTTTTGCGGTAAAAAATGTAAGAAAAATCCTCAGAAACTGCCGTTTTCGGCATATCATTGACGAATCAATCGACCAATGTCATATTTTCACAATAGGCGTTGTAAAATCAAGACCGCTCCTTTTTGGAATTTCATACGCGAGTGCCGAAATATCGTAGGCTAAAATATCCTTTTCAAGCAATGCCTTTGTGTTGCCGCCTGTTCTGATACCGTTGCTTGCTGAGGTGACAATATTCAGTCGGCAGTCTTTGAGCAATTCCGCACCCTCGTTTGTAAAACCTAAAACACGGACATACTCAATCGGGATTTGCGTATGAGCTTTTTCAATTCCGAGCAATGCACAGGCGAGTATTCTCCGTATGCGTGCATGAGTGTAGCGCTTTGTCTTTACAAGGTCGGCAATTTCTAATGAGGTACTGCAACGCACTGCCGCATCGGCAATTCTGTTTTCAAGCCCCTCACCCACATCGGGCAGTTTTGCAATGTCCTCTCTTGTCATAGTACGCAGGCGGTACAGTAACGGTCTGTCAAGATTTTCGGGGAATGTGATTTCATCGGGAATGTGCGGAGCGTACTTCTTCGCATTTTCACCGTTACGCAACATTTCTCTTATGTGTGACGCAGACGCAAAGTCCTCGCCCGCAATTCGGCTGTCGTGTGCAACACCTGTTCTTGCAACCGAGAACGGCTCAACACCCGTACCGTTCAATGCCTTTATATATTCAACGCCAAGAATATTGTTAGGTTCGCAGAGTACGGACGAAATCTCATCTCCGAAAACCGTTTTGACGGCGTTTTCAAGTTCACGGGGGTAGTATCCGCCGTTTTTCATTCCGTCACGCACAAGAGCCTGTACCCTTTCATCACAAACAGCGTTTGCGGATTTTTTGAGCAGTTCGCAGTCACCGCTTTCACTGCCGAAAGCAAGGTAATTTGTGCAGTCAAAAGCCGACGCAATCGCAACACCTGCCTTTGCAAAGCCCTCAGCCCCCGAAAGTGAGAACACAACGGGCAGTTCAAGCACTAAATCCGCACCGTTTTCAAGGGCAGATTTTGCACGGACAAATTTGTCGCACACGGCAACCTCACCACGCTGGGTAAAGCTGCCGCTCATAATTGCTATGACCGGCTCTTTAAGCACATTTTTTGCACTTTCGAGCAAATATTTATGACCGTTGTGAAACGGATTGAATTCGCAGATGACAGCTGTTGCCATAACTATTCCTCCGAAGCCTTTATTTCGCATACATATTGTAAAAAACACTTGAAAACATACATAATTTGGAGTATCATATGTATGTGTGACCTGTCAATTTTGAAAAGTCTTTTTCTGATTTACATTATAGTATAAAATATGACGACAGGCAAATATATTTCTTATATTTTAAACTGAAAACAACTACCAAAGGGGACGATTGTAATGAAAATTCTCGTAATCAACGCAGGCAGTTCCTCGCTCAAGTACCAGCTTATTGATACTGACAACGAGGCAGTTCTCGCAAAGGGTAACTGTGAAAGAATCGGTCAGAACGGTGCTTTCATTGGTTTTAAAACACCCGACGGCAAAAAAATCAACCGCAAAACACAGATGCTTAATCACACTCAGGCTTTTGAGGCTGTTAAGAATGCACTCATAGATCCCGAATACGGTGCAATCAGCGATTTGTCCGAGGTTTCCGCCGTAGGTCACAGAGTTGTGCAGGGCGGTGCGTACTTTGACAAGTCGGTGCTTGTAGATAACTCGGTAATCAACAAAATCAGAGAGCTTGCTCCTCTTGCACCTCTTCACAACCTTGCACACCTTCAGGGCATTGAGGCCTGCACAAGAGTTTTCGGTCCGAAAGTTCCGCAGGTTGCGGTTTTTGATACTGCTTTTCACCAGACAATGCCCGAAAAAGCATTTATGTATGCAGTGCCTTACAAATATTATGAAAAGTTCGGTGTAAGAAAGTACGGCTTTCACGGCACATCTCACCGTTATGTTTCCGAAAAAATGGCTGACCTTATGGGCAGAAAAAAGGAAGAGCTCAAGCTTATTACCTGTCACATCGGCAACGGTTCTTCAATCACAGCCGTAAAGGGCGGTAAGGTTATCGACACTACAATGGGACTTACTCCTCTCGGTGGTTTTATGATGGGTACCCGTTCAGGTTCACTTGATCCGTCTGTTATCACATTTATCGCTGAAAAAGAGCATCTCACTCCCGAGGAAATGTCAAAGATTCTCAACAAGGAATCCGGTCTTTTGGGCATTTCGGGCGTTTCGTCTGACGACCGTGATGTTTGTGCAGCCGAGGCAGACGGCAATATGAGAGCTCACCTTGCCCACGAAATGCTTTACTACCAGATTGCAAAGTACATCGGCAGTTATTATGTAGCGCTCGGCGGTTGTGACGGCATCGTATTCACGGCAGGTATCGGTGAAAACCAGCCTATGCTCCGTGAAAAGGTTTGCGACTATCTTGAATGCCTTGGCGTTAAGTTGGATAAGGAATTTAACAAGCAGGCTACATGCGGTGTTACAGGCACACTCTCAACTCCTGATTCGGCAATCAGAGTTGAACTCATTGCAACCGACGAAGAAATGGTTATTGCAAGAGATACAAGAGCCATTGTTGAGGCACTTTAATTGAAATAAATCTGCCACGCAGTAAATATTACATAAGAAAACAGGTTGTCATATGACAGCCTGTTTTTTGTTTATGGTTATTTTACGGCGAGCCGCCGTTCCCCTTTCGTGTAGACAGTTTGCAATGTAAAAAACATATTATGCCCGAGCGAAAGTTTTTTGAAATTGAAAGTTGAAAATGGAAAATTGAAAATTGCGGTCGGGCAGACAGTTTGCAAAATGCAAATCATTGTTGCCCGACTGTTTTTGTATATATAGAAGTTGCGTTTAAATGTATGGGCGGATATCATCCGCCCGCAAGGCTAAACCTACTGCAAAAACTACGAATCCGCAACTGTTCCGTCCGTCACGGTGTCGCTTGTGTCCCTGAATAAAAGTGTAATGCACCAGATTGCGGAAAGTCCGACAAGGATATAAACAATACGGCTTATGATTCCTGTCTGTCCGCCGCAAATCCACGCAACAAGATCAAACTGAAAAATGCCGACACTTCCCCAGTTGAGTCCGCCGATAATAAGAAGCGTCAATGCTATTTTATCGAGCATTCAAAGTCCTCCTTTGTATTTGCTGAAAATAGTATTGACGCAATTTTTCGTTTTATTCAATTTAAATCAGAATTTAATCAACAATGCAAGGAGCAAAATCAGCACTCCGAGGAAAATTACCGCACCGCCGATTATTCTTGTGATTTTTACGGCTTTCTGAATTTTGAATTTTGAAATCATATTTTCCGTGGGAAACGGAAGAATAATGAGCATAATTCCGAGAATTACACAGCTTGCAAGTGCGACGGTAAGACCGACCTCTCTTGCAAACGAGAGCATAAAAAGTCCGATTGGAATTCCGAACACACAAATCATATTGATTACCGCAAACAGCTTGCCGAAACGCTCGCCCTTTTCGTAAAATTTATTTGCTTTAATATGACACTCATCATCACAATACTGGTCAAAATACGATATCTGTTTTCCGCAGAATTCACATTTTTTCATGGACACACCTCGTTGTTTCATTTTAAATCGTTCACAGAATATTTTAACACACAAATCGACATATTTCAACTTGAATAAATGTACATTTTCGGGTATATGCTTTGTTGAAAAAATTTTTGCAATGTGGTATGCTGAAAAGAGGTGATTTTATGGAGAGCTTTTTCGTTGCGCTTAATGCGGTTCTGCCGATGTTCATAATGCTTTTCATCGGTTTTCTTGTGAGAAAATTAAAAATTTTGCAGGACAGCTTTCTGCCTCAACTTAACAAAATTGTTTTCAATGTATTTTTTCCGTTTCTGATGTTCAATAACATCTACGGCTCAGATTTTTCAAGCGTTTTCAGCCCGAAGCTGCTTGCCTTTGCGGTTATTGGCGTGTTCACGATTTACTTTTTGTCAATCGGGTTTACACTACTTGTTGAAAAGTCAAATTACAGCCGTGGTGCGATGATTCAGGCGATTTACCGCAGTAATTTTGTACTTATGGGACTTCCGATTGCGGCGAATATTTTCGGCAAGGATAAGCTTGGCATGACAGCCGTGCTTGTTGCTGTTGTTGTTCCGCTTTACAATATGCTTGCCGTCATCACGCTTGAAATTTTCAGAGGGCAAAAGATAAATGTGCTGAAAATTTTAAAAGGCATTGCCAAAAATCCGCTGATTATCGGCTCTGCACTCGGACTTTTGTCTGTTGCGTTCAATATAAGCCTTCCGGAAACAATTGACAAAACGGTTTCGGATATTGCGGCGGTTGCAACTCCGCTTGCGCTGATTGCACTCGGTGCGTCTGTCACATTTGACAGCATAAAAGGCTGTTCACGCAACCTCATAATCTGCATAATCGCAAGACTTGTTGTTGTGCCGGCACTTTGTCTGGGTACGGCGGCGCTTATAGGAATCAGAGGAGTTGACTTTGTGTCGCTTATCGGACTTTTTGCATCGCCGTGTGCGGTTTCATCATTCACAATGGCTCAGCAAATGGACAGCGACTTCAAACTTGCAGGTGCGGCGGTTGTGTTCACTTCGGTTTTAGCGTGTTTCACGATGTTTTTGTGGATTTTCTTCTTCAGACAGGCAGGTTTCTTTTGATAATCTGCATAAATTTCAGACACATGATTTATTCAATGTGTAAAGTTAAACGATATTATTACTATCAATAACAAAAAATATCATAACAGTCTTGACTTTTATTACTGTTAGTGTTAGAATACTCGCATAGGATAACGGTTTGCAGGAAATAACTTGAAATCCTGCAAGGTTAAACTGTTACTTTATTAAACAGCTATTTCCTTCTTTTTTTATTATTTTGTGGGCGTAAGAAAACGGAGTGCGTAATGCACTCCGTTTTCTTTTATACGAATTTTCTGAATACAACAAAATAATTGCAACACCGTAGCATCCGCCCATACATTTAAACGCAACTTCTATATATACAAAAAACAGTCGGGCGACAATGATTTGCATTTTGCAAACTGTCAGCCCGACCGTAATTTTCAATTTTACATTTAATTAAAACTTCCGCTCGGACATAATATGCTTTTTGACATTTACAAACTATCTTCACGAATTGGGAACGGCGGCTCGCCGTGCGAGCGTCCAATGAACGCCCCTACCGATTGTTTTGGTTTCACAACCAAAACAAATGGCGGTCACTGACCGCCGCTACAGTATATTAACAACTTTCATATATACAAAAACAGTCGGGCGACAATGATTTGCATTTTGCAAACTGTCTGCCCGACCGCAATTTTCCATTTTCAATTTTCAATTTTACATTTAATTAAAACTTCCGCTCGGGCATAATATGCTTTTAATATTACATACTATCTTCCCGAACCGGGTGCAGCGACACGCTGCCGATCAATCTGTTTTTTGATTTTGTCAAAGGTTACACCGTATTTTTCGGCAATGTCTTTGGCATAGCTTACACCTTGAGGCGGAGCGATGAAAACCTTGAATGAACGCTGTCCGTTTTCGACACCTGTTACCAGACTTTCAATCTTGCTGTCGCCCTTTACGGTTGTGTTCACCTCGTCAAGATTGCGAGCCAAATCGTGCATATGGGTATTAAAAATCGCCCTTGTGCCGAGATAGCGCATTGATTTGACAACATCACGGGCAATGTACAAGCCCTCGGCAACATTGGTTGTTGCAAGGCTTTCGTTGAGCAAAAGCAGGCTGTAACGGCTTGCCGAGGAGAAAATTTCGGCAAGTCTTTTGCTTTCTTCACCGAGTCTGCCGAGGTCAACGGTATCGTTTTCATCGGCAGGAAAATGCGTAAAAATGCTGTCGCATGGGCTGAATTTCATCTGCGTTGCAGGAACATATATTCCGTTCTGAGCAAGCAGAAACGCAAGTCCGACCGCCTGAGTAATCGTGGTTTTACCGCCACGGTTCGGACCTGTCAGAATGTAAATTCGCCTGTCATCGTTAAAATCAATATCGTTTGTGACAATATCCAAATTCTCACCGTTTGCCGATTTTATGCCGAGTTTGAGGTTGTAAACATCTCTAAGACAGCAGTTTCTGTCCTCTTTCGGCAAAACTTCTGCCTTGCACAGCGGAAGATTTTTCTTTTTCATCTTATCACAAAGCTCTGCAAAACGAATATAGAAAATGATTTCGGGCATAAGCGAAACGAACGAGTAGCCGTTGACATTGACATATCTGTTGAGCATTGATTTTATATCATTTACGGTTCTGCGGAGGATATCGGTCACAACATTTTTGAGTGCGTCAGACATAGGATCTGCGCCGGTCAGCGAGCTGTTCATAGTGTGGTTTACATCCTGCTGAGCGCCCACAACAAACTGTCCCAGCCCGAACTGCGAGGTTGACGGATTGGACGGATGAAAGCTTAAAAATCCCGAAACATCGTTGCCGTGGTGCAGTTCGCTGTCACGGTTTGTAAACTTCATAAATCTTTTGAGAATACCGCTGTCGGTAAATTCTTTGTCATTGAGTGAGATTACACCCACACTCTTTGGGCGGAGCAAATCGTCAAGATTCACACCGAGGGTTATGCTCTTGAGCTTTTGAGCCTTTGCAAGCGTATCTATTATATCCTTTTTTAGTTTGGGAAAACCGCTGTCATTGTAAATTGACTGAACATTTTTCTTGAGTTCAAGCAGCCCCTGCGACTTTACTTCAATTGTTTCAAGCGTGTTTTTTATTCTTGTAATGCAATCGACATAGCCATCCATTTCACGAAGTCGGTTTACAAGCTGCCACAAGGAAGATGCCTCAGTATCCTTTTGAAAGCGCTCAATTTCACGCAAATCGTTCAGCTTTACAAGGAGTGCGGATAGATCATCACGAAGTTTTGGAAAACGAAGAAAATCCTCAAAAACATCGCAGCGATATTTTATAACTTCCTCGTCATCCGTAATATTTATCAGCAGCTGCTTTATGCTGTTGCGTTCATACTGCTCTTTTGTGAGAGCGTCACATATATAATCAACCGACAAATCATTCAGCGCCTCTTTGTTGAGAGTTCTGTAGGATGCATTTGAATTTGTCGGGTGTAATAAGCTGAAATTTCCCATAATTCACCGCCGAAAAAATTTGCCGTATAACGGCTTTAATTGAATGATAGCACAAAAAATTTTTGTTTTCAACCGACAAATCGAAAATTTGCACTTTGGCTGATTGTGTGATATCATAGCTGTGGAGCAGATTGCTCTCAAAAACAAAATAACGGTCGGGAGGATTGACTTATGGATAAAAAGATGCTTGACAGAATTAACGAGCTTGCAAAAAAGAAAAAGGAACAGGGACTTACCGAGGCTGAGCAAAAAGAGCAGAAAGAGCTGTACAAAATTTATCTCGGTGAAATCCGCACACAGTTCAACGCAACACTTGACAATGTAAGCGTTGAAGAAAAGGACGGCACTGTAAAACCGTTCAAAGAAGCATACAAAAAGCCGTATGACAAAAACTGATTTTGACATTCAGACAGAAGTCATGCGAAAATTTAATTACACAGTCAAACAAAAAAGCAGTTCCGATTTTGGAACTGCTTTTGTTTTATAAAGTTATCTAATTACTTGTATCTTCTTCCGCCCTTTTGGTTGTTCTTTGGAAGCTGAATTTCGGCAGTATCGTACTTACTGCGTCTTTCGGACTTTCTGCCTGAAAATGAGTAATCATCGGCATAATCATCGTTACTGCTGTAACGCTGTGGCTGTACAGATTTGCTCTTTGGAGCGTTACTTCTGCCGCCGACTGTGACTCTCTTCTTTCTGTTGAGAACAGTTGAAATTACAATGTACGCAATGCCTGCAACACCGAGTGAGAGTAAAACGAGTGAAACATAGAACATCCAATGACCGTTGTCACCCTTGCTGTTATTGTTCTTGATGAAGTTAAAGTCATCACCGTCAGAACTCGATGTGTCGGTATTTTTAAGATTTTTTGCGATATCCGACCAGTCGTTGCTTGAAAGTGTTTTTTCGTCAATGTTATCGTCAGACTTGATGAGCGACGCTGACGGAGCAGTATTTGACGGAGCAACATAGGACTGACCGCCGCCTACATATGACGGCTCAGAGTAGTAGTAAGTCTGACTGCTACTGTAATTATTGTCATAACTGTTATTGTTGTAGTCATAGCTACTGTCATAGTTATAGTTGTTGTCATATGACGAATCACTTGACGAATAGCCGGGATCTACATATGATGAACTGTCCGAAGAATCCGGATACACAGGATCGGGCTGCGGCTGCGGCTCCGGCTCAGGCTCCGGTGATGGTTCCGGTGATGGTTCCGGTTCGGGCTCAGGCTCCGGCTCTACGGGATCAACAATAACGCTTGAATCTCCGCCGGGATCAACCTCCTCACCGACTGCCGATACGGAAAAGCTCACAGCAGAAATGCTCAAAAGTGCCGTCAGAAAAATTGCGCAAAGCTTTGAATGTTTTTTCATAAAAGCCCCTTTCTTCAGAATAATCTGAAAATGCGTCTGTTGTATGTCCGATATCAATTATTTTGAGCTTTTATCGGATGCCGATGTTGTTGACACCGCTGTTGTAGGCTCAACCGCAACGAAGAAGAGTTCGGGCTTATACTTGTCAATAACCGAAGTGTTTTCTTCATACTTGAGTTTCTCTGCAAGACTGTCAATGTACTTTGAAAATTCGTCTGACTTCATTGACGCAAGTACACCGGCTCTGTTTGATTCGTTGCCGATATAGCTGTCAACATCCTTGCTGACATCTTTCTTATAAACGAGATAGTAGATTGCGCTGTCGCCGCTGCCGACCTTGAGAGTTTCAGCCTTGCCTGTTTTAAGCTTGCCGATAGCCTCTTTAAGCTCGTCACCGATTGAGCTCTTGTCGAGAACTTCTACTTTTGAAACAGAAGAATCTGTTCCTGAACCGCTTGACTTCTTGTATGATGCAATAACATCATCAAAAGAACCGCCCTTGTTAAGGTCATTCTTGTAGCCGTTAAGCTGATCCTCAACCTTCTTGATTTCCTTGTCGCTCATTGCAACATTCTTTGATGAACCTGCCTCATCTTTTGTTGATGTATAAAGGTTCACGGGAAGATATGAGTAGTCCGTATAGTTTTCCTTGAAATACTTTGTAAGGTCGGCGTCGGAAACTTCCTTTGAACCGCCCTTGCCGTAAACTGCTTTGAAGAGAGCCTCATACTTTGTGTTGTAGAGAGTTGTGCAGTATGCAAAGCTGTCGAGTGAAACGCCGTACTTTTCATACTGCTTCTTCATCGGCATTACATAACCCTGTGACGCATACGGACCGACATTCCAGTATGATTCAGCCTGACTTGTTGCGGAGTCAATAGTTGCCTGACCGATGTTTACATTTTCCTTTTTAAGCTGTTCGTCAACTACGAGGTAGCTGAGGCACATTTTCTTAGCCTGATCTTTAATCCACTCTCTTGCAACCTGCTCGTTGCCGTCATCGTCCTTGATTTTTTCATCAAGCCACTTGTCAGATGTCGAATCATAATCGTCAAGCTTTTTAGCATATGACTCAGCCTGACTGTAAGCTGCATTGAGTGAGTAGATATAAACGCCGATGGCAAGCTCGTTGTCGCTTGTCTTATACGACCATTCTTTGTTAAGAGTTGTGGGTGTACAACCTGCAATTGCAAAAACTGAGAACATCATAACAATTGCAAGTAAAAATGAACCAACCTTGATATTAGGCTTCATAGTTTTTTACCGTCCTTCTGAAAAATTAAATGCAAAGTGTCCTGCAAACACACTTTCACAGGATAATGTACCTTACGATTATACACAAAAAAATCGTCATTGTCTACATTTTTATAAAATTTTGTTGAGAATTTCCACCGAAAAACAGCATTTTTGTAGTTTCGGGAGGTTTTTTCTTAACAAATTACGGCTTTATACCGTTAAATTACTGCACACCGAAAATTTTGGTGAGGATTTCAAGCGGAGCGGAACCGTTTTTACACTCAACCGCAACGCACGGTTTTGCTCCGGCAACAAGCTTTGCCTTTCCGCCCAAAGCAATGAGCAAGTCGGCAACCTGAGGGGATTTGAGTTCGTTTACAAAGAGCATGAGCGTTGTGCCGTTCTGTCTGATTTCGTAAATGCCCATTGAGTAAGCCTTGTTACGCACAAGGGCAATGTCGATAAGTCCGAGAACCGAGTTCGGAATCTTGCCGAATCTGTCCTGCAACTCGTCAATAACATCGTCTGCGTCCTCGTTACTGCGGATATCGGCAATTCTGCGGTAAACATCAAGACGAAGTGTAAGACTTTCAACATAGCTTTCGGGAATATGAGCGTCAACCGAAATATCAATAAGACAGTCGAGGTCTTTTGTGACATTCTGCTCGCCCTTTTCCTCGCTTACTGCCTCATCAAGAAGCTTGAGGTACATATCGTAACCGACCGATTCCATATGCCCGTGCTGCTGTGCGCCCATAATATTGCCCGCACCTCGCAGTTCAAGGTCACGCATTGCAATGCGGAAGCCGCTGCCGAATTCTGTAAATTCCCTGATTGCGGCAAGCCTTTTCTGCTGAATCTCCGTGAGAACCTTGTTCCGTCTGAAGGTAAAGTAGGCATATGCCCTTCGTGAACTTCTGCCCACACGGCCTCTGAGCTGATGCAACTGCGAAAGTCCCATACAGTCGGCATTTTCTATAATAAGGGTGTTGGCATTCGGCAAATCGACACCCGTTTCGATAATTGTCGTACAGACAAGCACATCAATCTCCTGTTCAAGCATCTGTCGCCAAACTTCGCTGAGTTCGCCCTCTTTCATTTTGCCGTGACCGATTGCGATTTTTGCCTCGGGAACAGCCTCCTGAATTTTTGCGGCACATGAAGAAATTGTTTCAACATTGTTGTGAAGATAGAACACCTGACCGCCACGGCGGAGTTCACGGCGGATTGCCTCGTTGATAACCGCATCATCGTGTTCAAGCACATAGGTCTGAACAGGCTGACGGTTTGTCGGAGCTTCTTCGATAACGCTCATATCACGCAGACCACTCATCGCCATATTGAGGGTTCTCGGAATAGGAGTAGCCGAGAGCGTAAGCACATCGACATTTTTGCACAGTTCCTTGAACCTCTCCTTTTGAGCAACACCGAAACGCTGTTCCTCATCTATGATTGCAAGTCCGAGGTCACGAAATTCAACATCCTTCTGCACAAGTCTGTGAGTTCCGACAATCATATCAATTTCTCCTCGCTTTAGCTTTTGGAGAATTTCTTTCTGCTGTTTTGCGGTACGGAATCTTGAAAGCAGTTCCACACGAACGGGATAGCCCTCAAAACGCTTGATTACCGTCTGATAATGCTGCCATGCGAGGATTGTTGTGGGGCAGAGCAATGCGCATTGCTTTGAATCTGCAATACACTTAAAGGCGGCACGGAGTGCAACCTCTGTTTTGCCGAATCCGACATCACCGCAGAGAAGTCTGTCCATCGGCGACGAACGCATCATGTCATGCTTGATTTCCTCACAACAACGCAGCTGGTCGGGAGTTTCGTCATATTCAAAGCTGAGTTCAAAATCTCTCTGCCACTCGTTATCTGCCGAAAAGGCATAGCCCTTGGCTTTCATACGCTGTGAGTAAAGCTCAATAAGCTCCTTGGCAATGTCCTTGACAGAGGTTTTAACCCTTGCCTTTGCCTTTTGCCAGTCACCCGAACCGAGTCGGCTAAGCTTAACCCTTGAATCCTCTTTCGGACCTATATATTTTGCAACCATATCAAGCTGTGTGACAGGCACATAAAGCACATCGCCCTTTGCGTAGTCAATCTTGATATAGTCCTTTATAACTCCGTGAGTATCAATTTTTCTTATACCGCCGAACACACCGATACCGTGAACATTGTGTACAACATAATCACCTGGGGCAAGCTCTGAAAGGCTGTAAATTTCCTGTCCCGTCTTTTTCTTCTTCTTTTTTGACTTTTCGGGACGGTACGAAACCTGACTGTAGGTTATTGCAAAAAACTTTTGTGACGGATACTCAAAGCCCGCACTCAATGCACCCTGCATAACAAGCAGTTCGCCCTTTGAAATCTTATCCGCACCCTCGCTGTAAACAGCGTTTATGCCGTCTGCGTTAAAGGTGTCACAAAGATTTTTGGCGGCTCTTTCTGTTCCTGCAAATATAACGCCCTTGCTTTCGGGGGTAAAAAGTCCGTCAACATCTTCTTTTAGCTGTTTATACGAACCGCCCCACGCCGAGAGCTGTTTTGTTGAAAAGCTGATGATTTCCGACAGCTTGATAGGCATACTCCCGTGAACAAAGTTTTCAAGCACGATTGTTCCGTGACTTTGCAAAAACTCGGTACATTCGTTGAATGTGAGCGCAAAGCGGTCAAAACCTCTGCAAAGAGTTCCGTCCTCAAAGCCCTGCATAAGGGTTTCATTGCTGATAAAGTCCATTGACTTTCCCCGTTCCTGAATTGCAGTAAATTCGGACGCAAAAACGAGGGTGTTTCTGTCAAGATAATCAAAAAGCGACTCGGGTTTATCGTAGATCTGATTGATAAATTTGTCCGCATTGGCAATCATTGCACCGCTGCGGATAAGCTCTGCCTCTGAAAAAAGTTTTTCCTTGGCTTTGGCGCTGTTCTTGGAACGGAGGAGCTTTGCCTTGTGTTCAATTTTATCTGCAAGAGCGGCTCTGTCCTCAATTACGATTTCGGTTGAGGGCGAAAGCGTAATTTTGTCAGCCTTTTTAAATCTTCTCTGTGTTTCAATGTCAAAATAGCTGAGGTCGGTAATTTCATCGCCCCAAAATTCACATCTCACGGGATAGTCGCTGTCGGGCATAAAGAAGTCGAGAATACCGCCTCTCAGCGAAAACTGACCGCTGCCCTCTACCGCATCAAAGCGTTCGTAGCCGAGCAGAGTAAGTGCCTTTGTCGCCTTTTCAAGCGAGAGCTCCCTGCCCTCTTCAAATTCAATAACCGACTGTTCAAGCACATTTCTCGGAACGGTGAGCTGTGCCGCCGCATCAACACACGCAATTGCAACATCACATTCGTGGTTGAGAAGTTTGAGCAAGACTTTAAGTCTTGCGTGCTCGTACTCGTGCGAACGGCTCTGAAAGTCAAGAAAGTTGAAGTCACGCACTGGATAAACATAGGCACGAAGTCCCATGCACGAAAGGTCGTTGCACAAAGTTTGCGCCTCTTTTTCATCGGAGGCAAGACAAAATGCCGTGACGCCCTTGAGGCGGCACAGCGCATAGATGATATTTGATTTGTTAATTGTTGAAAGTCCCGAAGCACAGACCGTTCTGCCCGGCTTGACATTCTTTTCAAGTGTTTTGAAAACGGGTGACTCTTTGAGGACATCAACAAGAAAGTTGAGATTATTCATTTCTTTGTCCCTTTTCAGTTGAACAAATTCATAGCACGGTCGGTTTTGCCGTCAATAATCAGCTCGATTGCTTTTTCGGCATTGTCAAAAATTTCATCAAGCTTTTTCATTTCATCGGGAGTGAACTTTGAAAGCACCCAGTCGGCAAGGTCCCAGTCGGGATTTGGCTTTGCGCCTATGCCAACCTTGATGCGAGGGAATTTATCGCTTCCGCTGAGATAGATGATACTGCGCATTCCCCTTTGACCGCCGTCACTGCCCTTTGAACGGATACGCATTTTTCCGACATCAAGCGAAATGTCATCAAAAATTACAATGACATTTTCGGGTGGGATTTTGTAGAAGTTCATCGCCTCAACAACTGCCTGACCGCTGTTGTTCATATATGTTGTGGGTTTCATCAGCATAACTTTTGCGCCGTTTACAGTGCAAGTGCCGATAAAGCTTTTGTATTTTATTTTGTTCACATCACAACCGAGCTTGTCGGCAATGCGGTCAATTGCAAGCCAGCCTGCGTTGTGACGAGTGTTTTCGTATTTTCTGTCGGGGTTGCCGAGTCCCACTACAATGTACTCGATTGAACCCGTTGATTTGTTTTTTCCGAACATATCCGTTTTCCTCTTATTTATATTATATGTATTCTGAAATTTAAATTAACCTTTTCCGAAGCTTACAACAACCCAGTCATCGTTGCCGAGATGATAAGGATTTCCGCAATACGGGCAGTTACGTTCTCTTGTTGCATCAAAGCTTGCGCCGCAGCTTTTACAGGTTACTTTTTTCATTGTGAAAACTCCGTCATCCATGGCGTTCACACTTCTGCAAACGGTAAGTCTGAACTTTTCGTTTTTAACCCTAAATGAAGAATTTTTGTTTTTCACGGTCGTTGCATAAACGGTCATATCAACATAGCAACAGCCGTTTGTGACATTGAATGAATTAAGCTTTGACACTCCTCTGTACTTGATGTCAACAATATCTCCGAAAGGATTTTTCATCGGATTGCCCTCATAGACTGCGAGGTTTGTGTAATCATCGCTGAAAATCATAATCTTGAGCAAAGCAAGCACCTTGCCGATAAAGTATTCATATGAGAAGTTGGGATTAACCTCTTTCATAAGCCACGGAAGTCTTTTCTGGCAATTGAAGTGCGGACCTATCATCGGAATGCTCTTTGCCGCACCGACAAAAAGTCCGAAAAGCGTTTTTAATGCCCATGCAAGGTACCCCGCCAAAAGTCCGCCGAGCAGTACGGGGATTGCTCTTACGCCGATTTCATAGACCATATTTGCGGTTGCGGGATCAAAAGTTCCGTCCTTTACAACCACCCATACCGTAAATGCCGCAACGGCGACAATTCCGCCGAGAAGGTACGGAGCAAGCACTTTTTTCGTTGACTTGTTCGCAAGCGAATAGGTTTTTACAAAGTAGAAGTTTGTAACCTTCGGGAACAAATCGTCCATAATAAAGCGAGTTTTGCAGTTTTTACAACCGTTGAGAAGCTCTCTTACACTGCTTACCGCACCGCAGTTCGGACACGAACACGCAACCTCGGAATTTCGGTTTTCAAGCCTTGTAATCATTGTGTAAAAGAAAAATCTGTCCTTGATTTTTTTCTTTTTCTTTCCGTCTTTAAAGTATTTCTCCGTAACCTCATATGTCTTTGACGCAATGTTACTCTTACATTCGCCCATATCGTAGGCAGTACAAGCATTTACGGGGACTTCATTCTTCACCGTTTCCTTATCGGTAAAAGCGGTCTGAATCTTTACACCCTTTTCGTCAAGTCTTTTCTTCTGTAGGTCAAGCGCAAAGTCGAGGTCGATTGATGCAATATCCGGATTTTTGCCCTCATTGCACCACAGTTCGTACTCATCGACAAAGCGGTTCATTATTTTGTTATCTGAATCGGAGCCGTAAACTATACCAAACAAAATTAAATCACCCTCACATATTGTACCGTTTTATTCCTGAAAAATTTGCAGTAAAACAGCGAAATGGCGGGTTAGTTAAAACCCGCCTGTTTAATTACATAATTAAATTGTTCGCTTATCAACCGAAAGCGGCTGTGAACGGCTTGTCGTTGTAGATTCTTGCGATAGCCTCTGCAAATGTAGGAGCAACAGGAAGAATTGTGAACTTGTCAATCATCTTTTCCTTCGGAACAGGAATTGTGTCAAGAAGAACAACTTCTTTGATTGCGCTGTTCTGGATTCTCTCGATTGCAGGACCTGAAAGAACTGCGTGAGTAGCACAAGCGTAAACCTCTGTTGCACCGCCCTTTTCAACAATAGCGTTAGCGGCATTGCAGAGAGTACCTGCTGTGTCAATCATATCGTCAACAAGGATAACCTTCTTACCCTTTGCGTCACCGATGATGTTCATAACTTCACAAACATTAGCCTTTGGTCTTCTCTTGTCGATAATAGCAAGACCTGTGCCGATTTTTGAAGCGAAGTTTCTTGAACGGGTTACAGAACCGAGGTCAGGAGAAACAACGATATAATCATCATTTTTGCCGCCGATTTTCTCTCTCATATGGTTTGCGAGAAGTGATGCGCCCTGAAGGTGGTCAACAGGAATGTTGAAGAAGCCCTGAATCTGATTTGCGTGAAGATCCATTGTAAGCACACGGTCAGCACCTGCACAGGTGATGATGTCTGCACAAAGCTTAGCCGAGATCGGATCTCTTGCCTTAGCTTTTCTGTCCTGTCTTGCATAGCCGAAGTATGGCATAACAACTGTGATTCTTGCAGCAGATGCACGCTTCATGGCATCAATCATTATGAGCATTTCCATAAGATTGTCGTTGACGGGAGCACAGGTTGACTGAACAATAAAGCAGTCGCTGCCACGAACAGATTCGTGAAGAGAAACAGAGATTTCGCCGTCTGAGAACTGTGTACAGTCACTCTTACCAAGCGGCAGACCGAGACAGCCTGCAATTCCCTGAGCTACATCAACATTTGAACTGCCGGTGAAAATTTTAATGTCCTTACCGTGAAAATTCATTGCAATAACTCCTTTGAATTTTAATGTGTGTAGTATATGTTTACCAATGATTAACCGAGCAATTAACAGCTGTAACCCTTTGCTCTTGCAATTTCGTTAAGCTGTTCAAGCTGAGCCGGATCGTTTGCACCCAGAACCGTATCACTGCACTGAGCCGTGAATGCTCCGACCTTTCTTCCGTCCTCAAGCAAAAGCTTGATTGCGTCGGGAAGATAATATTCCTTTGCGCTGTTATCCGACTTGATTCTGTCGAGAACCGAAAGAAGAAGCTGACAGTCAAACCAGAATCCGCCCGAGTTTACTTCATTTATTTTGAGAGTTTCCTCATCGGCGTCTTTCTGCTCAACAATTGCACGCAGATTTCCGTTTTCGTCACGGACAATTCTGCCGTAACCTGTCGGATCGTCAACCTTTGCGGAAATAACCGTTGCGGCACAATTGTTCTCAATATGAGCCTTCAGGGAATCCTCAATAGTCTTGCTGTCCATAAACGGAGCGTCGCCGTTGAGAATAACAACATTGCCGCTGTGCTTTTTAAGAAAATCCTTTGCCATCATCACAGCGTGACCTGTTCCGAGTCTTTCAGCCTGAAACACGCTTTCAACGGAAAAATCGAGGGTTGAAAGATACTCTTCGACACACTCTTTTTTAAAGCCCTTGACAACACAGATGTCGTCAATACCGGCTTTCCTTAAAGCCGACATAACCCAGCAGAGCATCGGTCTGCCGAGCACCTCCGACAATGTTTTCGGTTTGTCGGATTTCATTCTTTTGCCCTCGCCGCCTGCGAGGATAACGGCACAATTCTTCATTTTTTCTCCTTTTATCTGTGACAAAACAACAAAGATGCAGACAGTCCTGTCACAAGGCACTCGTTCATACCATAATATTATCTCACAAAAATCACAAATTTCAAGAGAAAATTACAAAAATCGGGCAAAAAAAGGCATTTTAAACGATTTATACAATATTGTCGAAAATAAAACTCGTTTTTTA
>ERZ1027070.410-NODE-410-length-19952-cov-5.585716_pt1 | contig 19952 bp, 22 predicted proteins | sample MGYA00519419_ERZ1027070 | MGnify/ENA primary metagenome ERZ1027070 (study PRJEB26926, sample SAMN06164837) | human gut metagenome | biome: ENVO:00009003; feature: ENVO:2100002; material: ENVO:00002003 | host: Homo sapiens | place: USA | collected 2012 ...
GGCGCACGAGCGGGAATTTGAGCAACGCGTGAAGGAGGCCGTTGTGCGGGAAATGGCGGCTATGGGGGTTGCTCCGGTAGGGCTGCCGCCTGCGGAGGGAGCCACGGAAGAGACCGGAAAGAAAGAACCTGCCATGACGAACGAAAAGCTGCGGGAGATGGCCGCGCAGGATGCGCTGGAATGGATTATGGGGCATCCGCAGGAGGCCGCGCGGCTGGCGGAGCAGCCGGGGAAATAGCATCTTGGCCGCCATAGATAGATTTTTACTAACAGAACCTAAACATAAATAAAATATGAACAAGAAAACATTGATGAACATTCCGCGGAATGCCGTGATGGAAGGAAATGATGTCGCCGCTCTGAACTGGACCATTGTTTCACAGGCGGCTATTGCCACCCTAGAGGAAGAATTGGCTTCAATCAGCCGGTTTTCTCTGGACGTGTCCGGCGAGTTCAAGACGGACGGCGATTCCGTCAAGGTGGAAGTGATTGACGGAGCCGGGGAGGCGTTGAAAAATACGGAAGACTGGAATCAAAGCGAGCTGAAAACCAGCTCCGTTTCCGTGACGCTGAACCGTTATTCCCGGCCGGCTGGCCTGTCCTATAAGGAAAGGAAAAGCGGGGTGCAGCTTGCGAATAAAGTGCAAACGCTTGTGCGGACGGTCGCCAAAGCGTTTTGGAAGGACCTGATGGCCGCCATAGCCGATTCCGGGGCGGAAGTGGTGAATATTGGCCCGCGGGCCGGGTTCAAACCGGAAATGATGGCGGATGTGATTTGGCCGTCCATGACTAATGGCGCGGATGCCGTTTATTTGGACCGGATGTATTATTCCAGGCTGATTCCCACGAATGCGCTTGCTCTTAACCTGGCGGACGGGGCATATTCCATTCCGGGGGGAATTCACTACGTGGAAGGGGTGAACGTGCTTGCCGGGAATGCCGGGGTTGGTTTTGCGACGCGGCCGGACGCGCTGGCCGTTGCCGTCCGTCTTCCGAACATTGATCCGAAGCTGAATTTGGAAACGCAGGTGGTGGAATCTCCTAAGCTGGGGATTTCCCTGTTGCTGAAGTGCTGGCCTGACCAGGGGACGGAAACGGTTTACATTTCCGCGGAGCTTTTGGCCGGCGTGGCGGTGGGCAATAAGAATCATTTGCGACAGCTTTCCGGCGCAGCTCCGGAGACGGCGGCGGAAGGTGGAAGCGTTGGGGACGGCGGCGGGAAAGAAACGGGGCCGACTGAAGAGGAAGGGGCCTGACGGGTTTTTGGCGGAATCATGGGATAAAAGAGAGCAAAGGACCGGCGCGCGGGGTGTCAATTCCGTGCGCCGGTTTTTGTTGAACGGATATGAGCTTATCAGGAGAAATAAAAAAATTGCTGGACCTTGGGGATCATGAGCAGGAAGAAGCCTGGGGGGAGCGCGTGACGGTGGACGGTCAGGAATGCCGGGGCGTTTTTGCGCCGCTGGAAGGCTGGTATGAGGTGGAGCTTGGCGGCCGGGTGTACAAGGTGCAAACGTCCCTGCGCGTGCGTCGGAAGGCGTTGAAGGGCGTTCCCGCGGCCGGGCGGAAGGTGGTGGCGGTCCGGAGCGGACGGGCCTTCCGCATTGCGCGGGTGCGTGACTGGGCCGGAGACGTGGCCCTGGTGCTGGAGTTGAGCGAAGTGTAGCGGGAAGGGGCAAAAAAATGGCGAATGTCAAGTATAAGGTGGATATTTCCCGCGTGCTAGAAAAGTTGGAGGCCGCAAAAAGGGTGGGGGCTGACGGCATCAGGGAATTGACCCTTGAATATGCCAAGCGGGCCGCAAGCAAGGCCATACGCACCACGCCGCCAAACAGCCTGAAGAATGGCGGAAACGGAAAAAGAGCGTTGGAGGAACATATTGCGCGGGATATTGGCGGGGATCCGTTGGAAACGGATGTAAGGCTGAAGCGTGGAGAGGATGGAAGGCTGGTGCCCTATGCTTACCCCCGGAAGAAGCGCGACGGGGTGTTGCTGGGGGTGCGCGGGAAGAAGTTTAAGGGCATAGCCACCGTTTCTGCGGATGCCTTTTTGCGGAGCCATACCCTGCTGAAAATGGGTCGGAAAAGCAGCGTGCGCGTGCTGAAGGGCGGCGGCCTGATGTCTCCGGGAGTGGCGCAGGCGGGAGACGTGCGAAGGGCTCTGGCGGAGCGAAAGCGGCATGTGGGGAGGATGGCGGCCGGGTGGCTGCGGGGCGCGCAGGTGGCCGGGCTGAAGAAGGTACCCGCGTGGATCGCGCGGCACGCCTCCTATTATGACGGCGCGGCGTCTCTGACAGTGAAGGGTTGCCGGGTGCGTTTTGAAATGGAGAATTGCCCTCAATATCCGGATCGGGGTCAGATGGCCCGCTTGGCATCGTATGCCCTGGATGCGGCGGGGAAGGATATGTTGATTGTTATGAGGAAGTATATGGCCAAATTGAGAAAGGAACTTAATTCATGATGACACAGGCAGATTGTTTGATTAAGGCGGTGATTGCGTGCCTGGAGGCGCGTTTTCAGGAAGACAGGGGGAACACGGAACGGGGGATTCCGGACGGGTTCCCGGTGCCGTTGAAGATGGCGGTGGACGAAGACCGGGAAGGGAAGGAATATGCGTTGTTCCAGGCGGCGGAAATGGAGGAAATTGTGGCCGGGTACTGTACGTATCACGCCGGAATATCCGTGGAGCTGCATTTGGACGCCAATGACCGGACGGCGGATGAAATACGGATGTTGCAGGCGTGGATGGAAGAGCGGCTGAAGGAAGTGGACCGCGCCGGGCTGAATGCCGTGGAGAGCCTGCGGCCCTATCGGAATTTCCTGGTCATCGGCAAGGTGAGGCTGGGGCCCGCGCAGGATGCGGCGGCGGAGGAAGGCGCGTTTGCGGTGACTTGGAAAATGACGGCGCCCGTGCAGTTTTGAAAAAGCTCCTGAATGGTAGATAGATGAACTCTAACACGAAAGGAAATAGATTATATGCCTGCACATATTGGAGACGTGCCCAAATACGGTATTGATTCGCCGGAACAGGGTATTTTTGTTGAGTCGATCGACTTTGACGGCCAACAGGAAATTTATGAACAGAAAAACAATGTTGGGAAAAAGTGTGGTTTGGTGATTGTAGATGAAGAACTTTCTTTTTCCATGTCCGGCGCGGTTTTATCAACCGGCTCTTCATCTTTGAAGATGGGGGGGACGCTGGCGCTTGCCAATGAAATTCCGCAGATTTGGCACACCCCTCCCACCGGAACCACGGTCTTCCTGAAGGGGGTGAAGCGCAGTTTGAAGAACACGGACGCGCAGAAGATGGACGTGAGCGGCACTGTTTACGGGTTCGGGTCGTCTTCGGCTGTCTGAAGCCTGAATAAAAAAGTTAGATAGTAAGATTGATGAATGCCGCAGACAATAAAAAACTGGAAAGTGATGTGGTAGTTTTTACCGAAAACGCCTCCAGATACGAAACGGAAAACACCATGCTTGCCGCGTTGCTGCTGACGCTGGGAGTAAACATGAAATGCACGTCCGGAAGCGTGCTGATAGGCAGCGGCGCGCGCCTTTCCGCGCCGGGCGGGGTGATTACCTGGCAATTTGAGCCGAAAAGCGAAGATGGAAGGTTTAGGACGGAGGAAGTAATCAAGCTTTTCGGGGATAAGAATTGGCTGACTGACCCGGAAAATGAAAGCCCGCTGGCTTACGTGGCGTGCGCGTTCCATAATTACAAGCGGTTATTGGATTTTGTGAAAAGCCAGGTGCCGCTTGCCGTCATCCGCAAGGGGAAAAGGAAGGCCCTGGTGCGGTTGGATGCGGATCCGTATTGGCAGGGCGTGGCGGAGGGTTTTCTTGGCGGCCGGCCTTTAATCTAACTTAATTGACAACCAAAAAAGCAAGAAAGATGGAACTACAGGAACAGGAAAGGCGCGCCCTGACGGAAGCGGCGTTGATCGGGGGAAATGAATTCCGCTGGAAGAACTACCGGCTGCGGTGTATGACCCTGGGGAGCATGCTGCAGTTGCAGCGCATCGGGAATCCTTACAGCCGCTTGGGGGAAATTAACCTGGCACCGGATGAAAACGGGCGGCACCCTTCCATGTGGGAAGCCCTGGGCGTAACCGACAAGGCGCAAATTGTCTATTATCTGGCGGAATTCTTGTGGGTTCACATGGGGGACCGGGAGGAAGTCAGGGAAGGGGTTTTTGCGCCGGAGGAAGACCGGCTCGCCCTGGTGGAAGCGGCTGCTATGAACATTCCCGGCCGGGATTTGGTGGAACTGGAATGCGCCGTGCTGGGGGATATAGAAGTGATTCAGGCGGGCATAGTGAATCCGGAGCCGGAAGGGGAGGATGAAGAGGACCCTTTAGGGCGTGGCCGTCCTGGGGCGCGGCCATGCTGATGACGGTGGCGCGTGCCACGGGCTGGCCGGAGCGGGAAATTCTGTGGGAAATTCCGCTGGCGCGGCTGGTGCAGTACGTGCATGCGGTCTGGAGCTATGACGCGACGCCGTGCCGGTGGAGCTGCTACACGGAACCCTCCGGGCATGTGGGGGACGTGCTGGAGCAGGCCCGGGAAGCGTGGAGAGAACAGATAGAGCAACTGGAATAGTCCGGTTGCTCTACTTTTTGGCAGGGGTGGAGGTGCCGTGGAAAAGCAGGTAGAGCAGTACGAGGACAAAGGCAATAATCCACGGAGTGCCATGGTACAGGATGGCAAGCGATACCCCCGCAAGAAAGGCAACGGCAAGAATTCTTTTCAGGACGTAAAGAATGAAGTCCATAGGTTAAATTTAGAACATTTACAATAATAGTCAACGGAAAACGATTATGAGCGAAGGGGCAACTATTAAAATTGACGGGGACGCTTCCGGCTTTATTGCCGCAACGGAGGAAAGCAGGAAAGCGGCAAGCGGCATGTCCGAAGCCTTGCAGGGGGCCGTGGGCGGAAGCACGGGGGAGGCCGTGAAGGGGCTGAAGGGCATGGATCAGGAGGGCCGGAAGGCGTGTAAACGGCTGAATGCCGGTCTTATCAATATGAGCGCCACCATTACGGGGGTAGGGGCTGCCATTAACGGCCTGCGGGCAGGCTGGGGCAAATTTTCCGCCATGCTGGCGGGCGGGGATGACCTGGAGAGAGTAACCCGGCGCATGGAGGCATTCACGGGCGGCGCGTCAAGCGCGGCGGAAGCGGCGCGGGATGTGGTGGATTTTGCTGATACGCCGCCATTCGGGCTGGCGGAAACGCAACGGGCGGCGCAGTTGCTTCTTGGGTGCGGCGTCAGGGCGAGCGAGTTAAAAAGTACATTGGAGGCTCTTGGGAATGTGGCGGCTGGTGGTGGTGCCAGTCTGGAAACAGTAGCGGCGCGGCTTTCCAAGGCTTTTCAAATGGGGAAGGTGGATGTGGAAACATTAGAACCATTTACGTTAAGCGGTATTGACGTTATGGGGCAAATGGCAAAACAGGCGGGAAAAACGAGGGCGGAGTTAAAGGATATGATGTCTAAAGGGAAGGTCGGATTTAGCCAAGTTTTTAGTGCTTTGAAATCCATGGGTTCCGGCAGCGGGCAGTTTGCGGGGGGGATGGAGAAAAATACGCAGGATATAGAGAGCAGAGTGGAGACCCTGAAAGGCAAGGTTGGAGCGTTGAGCCGTATTTTTGCGGAACCGGTAACAAGCGGCATCAAGGATGCCATGGACTCCATAGGCGCGTCATGGGCCGGTCATGGGCCGGAGGTGGAGCGCGGCTTGAGGAAAACGGGTGAATTGCTGGGGGGGATTGTGAAAGCGGCCGCGCCTATCGTTTCCGCAGTAGGGGGCGGCCTGGCTTCAGTAGCCGCGGGAGGCGGCCGGGTTGAAAAGATGATCCGTAGCGGCATTCTGGCCTGGGGGGCGTGGAAGGCTGTAGGCATGGCGGCAAATTCTTCCGTGGGGCGTTCCATTCAGGCGGCGGCCGCGGCTTTCCGGGTGGATTACAACAATGAATTGCGCCTGGCCGGGGGAAATATGAAGAGGTTTGATTCAGCCGTTCGGGCGGTGGGGTTGACCGCGAAACGCACATGGGCGCGCATGGGGGCCGATTTGGCCGCTTCCCTGAAGGGGCCGGCCATTATGGCGGCCATTGCGGCTATTTCCTATGCTGTATCGGAGTTGTATAGGGTAGGATCTGATGCGTTTGGCCATGTGCCTAAAGACGTGCAGGAAAAGGAAAAAAATTTTGGCCGGGATAATATTGATTTTGATGAACGGATCAAAAAGATGGCCGGGGAGGCGTCCAGCAAGCTGGACGTGGGGCGCGTCATGGATGAATATGACTCTGAAATTAAACGCCTGAAGCGCGAAGAAGAAGACCTGCTGGCGGAAGATCCGCTGGGGAGAATGACGGTTGCGGTGCAGGATAGGCTGGTGCTGTTGCAACGTGAGCGGAAGGAGTTGCAGCAGGTGGCGGAAGCGAACGCGAAAGCGGCGGAGACGCGGGAACGGGCGGCGCAGCGCGGGCAGCAGACGGAAGAGGCACGGAAGAAGACGCTGGAGAAAATCAGGGAAATACAAGATGAATTGTTATCCCTGGATTATGACCGGGCGGAAGAAGAGAGGGAGAGGCGGCGCAGCGGAATGGGGCTGGAGGACCGGAAAAAAGACCTGCTGGGAGGATATGGGAGCATGGAGGGCCTCAAGAAGGCCATTGCGGAGCAGAAAGCCCTGCTGGATGGCGGGGACGCCGTGGACGGCATGTTGAATCTGGAGGGGGTGGAGTCCAGAATCAAGAGCCTGTATGAATTGCTTGGCAAGGTGGAAGAGGTGGATCGTGAAATAGTGGAGCGGAATAAGGAATGGGACAAGGCGGAAGCCAAACACCAGAAGCAGGCTGCCCTGCTGCGTGCGGAAATTCACGGGCAGAAGGATAAGCTGCGCGTGTTGCAGGAGCAGGCGCGCGTGCTGGAGCTGCAAAACCAATATGAGGCGGATGGCATGAGCAAGGCCCGCGCCGGCGCGGCGGCCCGTGAAATAGCCGCCCTGGAGCAGAACAGGAACCGGGCGCAGGCCGGGCGCGAATACCGCCGGCAAATGGCCCTGTTGAAAGCTCAGGCGGAGGGAAACAAGGCGGAAGAGCGGCGGCTGAAGATGGCGGAGCGCATGAAGGAAATTTATGACCAGCAGCGCGGCTTGGGGATAGACAGGAAGACGGCCATGAGGCGTGCCCGTGGCATGGCCGGGTTGGAGGATATGGTGGAGCGGCGGAAGGACCGGAAGGAAGGGAGCGGACCCATAGCGGACAGTCTGGCGCAAGTGGGCGGCGGGGGCCGCTCCATGATGGGGAGCATGCCGCAACTTACGGAAGCGAGGAAGCAGACAAATTTGCTTCAGCAGATCGTGAAAAACACGGGCGCGGGGCGGAGGGGAACCCTGAAAACGGCGGCCGTGCTGGGATATTGAAATAGCCGCTAAATGATAGAGAGAGAATAATAAATATGGGAAGAAAAATTAACATTAAGAAGCGGGAAACGCATGAAAAGACGCTGGAAATAGAACGGGGGGATGAAGGGGAAGTAAGGGCTGTGGGGAGGATTGTTTACACGGACAATCAGGAGGGCTGGAATACCCGGTGCCCGTCAATAGGGTCCGCTTATCCTGATGATGCCGCTTTGAGGCTCAAAAAGATAAGCATGGAAGGAATGGAGGGGGATATGGTGAGGGTGACGCTCTATTACGAGTTGCCGCGGGAAACGTCTTTTGAATTCGGTGGAGGGGAGGAAGTGGAATATTCCATGGATTATTCCTGCTCTGAACAGCCGTTGCTGACGCATCCGAACTTTCAGGACATAGATGGGGAAGAAAAAGACGCATTGATGGCTATGGCGTCCGGGGCTTCTCCTAAAGATACGTTTGGGAAAGAGGATAAGGTGATTGAGGATGTTGTGAAATCGGAGGCCGGGAAGAAGGCCATGGAAAAAATGCGTAAAGGGCAGGTTAGTTTTTTGTGTCCCGGAGGGGTTTTTTCCGTCACTTCTACCGTTCAGGCGTTGAGCATGGCCGGGGTCGGAAAAAAAGGGGCTCCGGGCAGCGGCGCGCCCGCGGTAAGCGGAAAATATGATTGGATCAAAGAGGGCGTGAGCGGTCGCAGGACGGGAACCGGGAATTGGCGTCAGACGGTTTCCTGGAGGTTGAGCGGTCCGGATGGCTGGGATTCTGATTTATATTGATTTATGATTAGCTGGCCGTTTTTTAATCAAGGGGAAGAGTTGAGCGCGTCTAAGTTGAGGCGTCTGGTTAAGGGGTGCCGGGAGCTGGAGCAGTTGGCCAAGTCTTGCCGCTTGCAGAACGGGGTTGGTTATACATTTAACCGAGGGCTGGGCGGCACGTCATTAACCATAAGGCCGACGGGGGGGAGGAACAAAGCAGGAGACGGAGAGCCGTTTACGCTGAAGAGGCTGGAAAAAGGGGATGCGGGATATAAGGCGTATTTCTGGCCCGGCATGGTTTTTGAAGTGCATCCGGGAGGCGTGCGGCGCATTAAGCCGGAACTTAACGGGGGGAAGATGGATCAGGCGGAGGAACCGCCTTTTTTGTCCGTGCAGGGAGGGGATAAGGTATTTTTGTATCTTGAGCGGAGCGCGGATAACCATGATTGCATTACATATGCGGAAGTGACGGCGGAGGAAATAGGGCTGGCGCGCGCGGTCAGAATTTATCTTGGGGAATTCGAGGAAGAAACGGATGAAGCCGGAGAAAAGGTCTTGAAGTATCATGAGGCGTGGAGCGGCCATGTTCATTATGCTCAAAGTTCCCTGAATGAGGGTTGGAGGGTTGTGGTTGATACGGATGAAGAAGGCGCGCCGGATATGGCCTATGTAAAGAAGGGCGATATTTACATAGCCGGGCAACTGGCGCAGCGCGGCGGAGGCACCTGGGAGGTGGCGCCGAAAGAAGAGGGGGAAATTTGGCTGGAAGTGAAATGCACCGGGGATGGCGTCATTAAAAGTGCGGAACTGAAAGAAACGAAAGGATCTTCCAAGCCGCTCCAGTATGTAGCGGAACCGGATGATGAAGCAGCCGAAGAGGAATTCACTTATTGCTTCCTATTGGCGAAGGTGGAGAAGCTTGAAGAACCCTTGCCGGAGGATGGTAATTTGCCGTCTCTGGTGTCGGTAAAACAGTATGCCCTGGGAGCGGTTTATTGCGGGGTTGCTCCTGATGAATTGGGGTTGAAAGCCGGGAAGGGGATAGAGATTGTGGATTCAGCGGAAGAGAGGGAAAAAGAAATTGCCGCTCTTATTGAGGACGCAAAGGAACCTTCCAGCGGAGATTGTTCCCTGATTTATGAAGAAGAGGAAGGCGCGGGGGAGGGTGAAGAAGGCGGTGAAAAAGGGAACAAGGGAAAACCTTACAAATTCAAGCTTTTGTGTGCTTCTGATGATTCTGTGTTGCTCAAAGAAGAAGATGGACGCATTTATTTTTCCGCATCCGGTAAAATGCCGGAAGCGGGGGATGGTCTTGAATATGAAAAGCAGCAGAACGGAGAAGGAATTGAGGAAGAAACTGATATATTAAAAATAAAAATTGATTCCTCCGTAGGTTCTAGCGTGGATGATGGCGGGAAATGGCCGGTGAATTTGTCCGTATCTCCAGCCGGGCTAAAGGGGGAATTGGATTTGACTGTGGACACGCAGAAGCATGACGTGGGCGGAGGATATAAAGTGGGCTTGTCTGCGGTGGGCAGGGGTACTTTGTCTTTGGAAGTAACTCCCGGAACTCCGGAAGAATCATTGTCTTTCCGTGCTCCACTCCGCCAAAATGGGAAATATGTGGTGCTGGATTATGAATCAAGTTGGTCTGATGCCGTCAACGGTGTGAAGGCAGGCCTGTTTCTGCGGAATAATAAATTGGCTGTGGAGCTGTACGCAGACACGGAGCCGGATGGCTCTGATAATCTTATAAGCGATTCATGGACGGTGTTGGCTTGCGATAGCGACCACGCAATACGCCTGCACCGGGACGAAAACGGGAAAATCTATATCCAGCAGGGGGAATGGATTGTGACTTCCAAAATTTATTCACCGATAAATTGATAAAAATGAACTACGCAATATTCTGTTACAGGGAAGACTATAAATGCCTTGAATTGTGCGTTAAGCAAATTCGGCGGGCGGATTGTAATGCCAGAATTTATTTATTTGATGACGGGGCGCGCCCGTTAGAGCCGGGGCAGATACCCGCGGGGAAGGATGTGAGTTACAAGGTGACGTATTTTCCCCGGCGTGGAAATTTGAATGGTCTGGAATGTGTGCGGGGCATCCTAGGCTGCATGCTGGATATACCGGGCAAAGAGCCTGTGGTGAAGATAGATGCAGATACCTTGCTTATGGATAAAGCTGAAATTGTCCGATCCCTGAAAGAGCGGAACAAGCTTGCCGGGGGTATGCAATGTGCCGAGCCTCTGGCGTGGAGCGGTTGTTGCTACTGGATGACCAGGGCTGCCATGAGGGATGCTCTGGAGCTATTGGCGCAAAGGGAATGGCCGGAGGGGAAGCAGAAGTACCCGGAAGATGTGACGATCTCTCAAATTGTGGCTTATCTCTACGGGAGGGAAGGAGTAGATATGCTGGAGTTCCGCGGAGGGCGTCATTTAATCGGCGTGCGGACATGTGATCCGTCCCTGCTGGTCAAGATTGCGGAAATTGCCAAGAGCGGGGTATGTGCCGCTCATTGCGGGCAGATGTCTTTTTACCGGCAATTTCAAGAGCAATATGGGGAGACGCTGCGTGAAGCGTGCGCGCGGGTGATGTGGTGGATATTGCATGCTAGCGGTCCTGATTCCAAGACTTTTGAAAAAGCTCCTGAAGGGTAGGATGGAGCTTTATTTGGATATTGAGAGCGGGATTTTTCGGAACCGCGCGGGTGATGAAAATATGAATTTGTGCGGGGTGCGTCTTGTCCGCAGGCAGGATGTGCCCGTGTCTTTATCCTTTTTGGGGCGTGAGCTTGATGCCGGGCGCGTTACGTTGGCGGCCTATCATAAGAGGAACGGGCAGTTATTGGCTTACCAAGAAGGGCAAATAACGGGCGGGGCCGTGGAAATGGTGGTTGATTTTGATACACAGGAAATACGGGCGGCGGCCAGGGAAGCGGAGGGCAAAACTATAGAGGCGCGGGTGGCCGTGCTGGTGGAGACGGAGGAAGGGAAAGGTGTTTATCATTCGCTTCCATTGAATTTCTATCTGGAGCCGGGGTTGATAGGAGATGAGCATTTGCCGAATTCTGCCCGGCCGGAATGGGAAATGATGTATGAAACTGTGTTGGAAAGAGCCGAAGAAACGGAAGGTTATGCAGGTTCCGCTTTGGCCTCCAAAAGGGCCGCCGCCGCTTCCGAGGCCGCCGCCGGCACGTCCGCAACCAACGCGGCCCGTGACGCTAAGAGTGCCCATGACGCTAAAACGGCTGTGGAGTCGCTGGCCGCCACCTGGCCGGAAACGGTCAACAACGGGAAGCAACAGATTATTGAAGCCAGGAATGAGGCTGTTACTGCCATTCAGGATAAGCAAGCCGATTCTGTTCTTGCCGTGGGACGTGCCTCACAGACCGCTCAGCAGAATATAGCCGGCGCACGAACGGATGCCGTTGCCGCCGTGCAAACGGCGCAGGAGAGAGCGGTGGGGGCGATTACGCCCCTTGTCCAGCGCGCCGAAACCGCTAAAGAGGCTATAGATCAGGCGGAGGGACGCATCAATACGGCCGCGACTAATGCCGCGACATCCGCCACGGAGTCGGCTAACTCCGCGACGGCGGCCCAGCAGGCCCTTGAGGCCATGCCCCAAGTGGCCGCCTCCGGCAACATGACGCTGGCCGGAGGTCTGACGGCGGCGGGAGCTATTAATGCCAACGGCGGCGTCAACATCCCGCTTGCCGCGGGCGCGCCGACCGATACGGGCGCGGTTAATCGCTTTTATACGTTAGGATTGGCCGGTGCTGTATCAGCGTTGGTTCAGCCTATATACCTTAATTCCAGTTCGATCACAGTCGCGGGTTCCATTTCTAAATCTTCCAAAGGTACTCTTGCCGGGTTGACGCAGCGTTTTTCGGTGGGCGCAGCTTCTGCCGGGGCCAATGCGTACGGGTCAGCGGTTATTCCCCTGATAGGGCCTAACGGTCAATTTAATTACAGTTCCGTGTGCGGATTTTCCCTTGCGGTCAACGCGACAGCCTTCGCTAAATTTACTTTTGGCATAGGCCGCGGCTCAAAAACCAACAGAACCGGGTTGACGATGGATTCTTATTCTATGATTCCGGGGAACGAGCTGGCCGTCAACCATGGGGAAGTCATCGATGTCACCATCAATACGCCTTACGATACTGTCCGCAAGGGGTATGATATCAGAGTAAGGGAAATTTTTTATGTATCGTCCGTTGGACACTGGCAGGTGAAAACGACAACCGTATTTCTTCCGGTAGGCCATAATGAGCTGATGCCGAACGGGCTGAACAGGCTTATTTACATGCAGAGCGGGCTGCCGAGTACAGCAGTGCGGGAGGAAAAGGCGGCTCTTTATATGGAGCTGGGAGGCGGCAGTACCAATACCCTGTTCAAGATAGCTTCTCTCCGCGGCTTCATCGCTTTCGAGGCAGGAACAGGCGTAAGCACCCTGATTATCGACGCGCGCAATGAGAAAACATATGCCCTTTCAGCCGACGCGGGCACAGGCACCAGGCACCTTTATGCCAATGGATTGACCAATCCAACCTATCACGCATTGGAAGCAATGGCCGTCAATGCCATTGAATCCGAGGAAACGGCTGATTTTGAAGATATTAACATACCATTAGAATCATGAATAATTCAGAAATACAGATTCAGTTCCCCCGTCCGGGTCAGTGGGATGAATTCACCCTGACAGCCGTCTATCAGGACGCGGACGGGTACACCCGCATAGACCGTTTTACGCAGGACGAGATACCCGCGGACCATGCCCCGGCGATGCAGGCCGTCGTTGCCGCCCTGGTGGGGCTGGGGGAGGATTGGCAGGCCGTCCAGGTATGGGCAACACAAGGTTGGTATTACCCGGATCATGTCAATGAGGATAACCCTATTGTGGCCGTGGAGGCGGTGTATCTGGCCGTGGAGGCTGTTAATCCCCACGGGGGACGCAGGATTTTCACAGCCCGCGACTACCCGGCTTTTGTGATCACGGAACCCGCCGCCGTGGAGTTTTTCAAGTTTTTCACTACTGTAAATGAATAACAATGAATCAATTAACCAATGAGCAAAAGAAAGCGGCTCTTTTGGAGTGGATAGAACAAAAAAATAACAAAGACGATGACTAAAGATAATCAATGCAATCATGCCGGAAGATACCTTTACTTACTTGTCATTGAAACTCCCGGACGTAAGCAGGAGATGCACATGCTGCACAGCAGGAAGCAGCGTACAGCCTACAAAGCCCAACACGCGGAATGGCATCTCAACAGCACCTACGTGGAGTATGACTTGTCGGAACATCTTATTAACCAATACCTGAACAAATGAATATCAGTATTTTAGATATACGCGAAGAAGCGTATGAAGCCTTAGGGGTGACAGAATTGCCGGGTTGCGAGCATCCTCATTATGAACAGTCATTAAAGATCATCAAGGGGGTATTGTTGAGATGTCTGGAAGGTCATTCGTGGTATTTTGCACGAAAAAGAGTGACATTATCCGGGAATGATGGAGCGTTTGCTCTTCCTGATGATTTTCTTTTACTGTTATGGTGCTCAGAAAAGAGCTATGAACTGCTTGGCCGTGAATTAAGGTGTTTTGCAGGAAATTCTTTAGAAGTGTTGTATATCTCTCGGAGTTGCGTGGATGCTTTGGAGAATAACGGTGTGGCAGATCTGCCGGCATATTTTATAGAATGTGTTGTGTGTAAAACGTCAGAACGTTTGGCCGTGATTGTGTCAGGAAGTATGGATAAGAAGCTGTCTTTGCATAAGTTATACGATGTTATTTTAGATGAGGCAAAATTGGTTGATGTGAGGCAGTATGCGAGTAATGGGCGGGTTGTGGCTCCGCTGGATGCCATGATTGGCGTGGATGGTGATTTTTTCCCCCCTACTTATTGATTTATGAAGTTTAGCAGGTTTGGTTTTGGTTCCGGGCTGATGTCCCGTGATTTGGCAGGGAGGGTTGATGTGGATGGAGTTTCCCGCGCATGCGTGGAAATGAAGAATTTTGAGTTGTTGCAATCCGGTGCCGTCCGCAGGCGTTTCGGTAGCCGGTGGTTGGCGGATTTATCCGGACGACCTGTTGCCATGCAGGCGTTCCGCTGGTCGAACGGGATGTTGGCTGTAGTCGTGGTGCTGGACGCGGAGTTGATTATTTTTTCTGAGGATGGTGTCAAATTATTCCGATGCGCTTATGATTCTAATGGAGGTATTGTCCGGATGCGGCAAATTAACGATTTGGTTATCATTACCAATTCCAACAGATTGCCCGTGAAACTGACGAACCGGGGCGGCGTGTATGATGTGGCGGAAATTACGTGGGATCATTATCCATTGGAGGGGAGTTTTAATCAGTCTTTCCCTTTGTCGTTTTCCGGAGTGAATTTCAGGGTAGCGGATGCCTGGGATTTTTGCGAACGGGGAGAGACCGGAGAGAATACGTCAGATTCGGGGGAGGAAGTGGTAGAAGTGGACAGGAAGACTTATAGCTTTGGCTTTCAGCAATATGTGAAGCAACATGGATATAAGCTGAATAATGAGTATATTATCATTGTACAGTATCATTCAGGGAAGGGGGTTTATTATTGGGAAAAGGCCAGTTTGACTACGGGCAAGTCGGAAGCTTATTATAATTATTTCCCTTCCGTGACGGTTGCGGGAGGCATGACTTATCGTTTGAATTTTCCGGGTAAATGGACAGGTACAGTTATTATAGAGGTTTCTACTGATAACGGATCTTCTTGGAAAGAACGTACCCGATTTGACGGGAAACTAACGGAATTAGAAGAAACTGCAGAGCGAGATACATTGTTGCGGTTTAAATTTTATGAATATTCCAGTAATTTCAACTGGACGGAACAGCCTGTGATAGAGGTTTTCCGCAGGATGACTGTAACACCTTCCGAAGATGGGGATGTGATTCGCGCGGAGTATGACGGTAAGATGTTTTGTGTAGGCGACGTACTGGCAATACGGCATAAAATCAGCGAACGGAAGAGGTATTTCGATGTGAGCCAACACATGAATGGATTGTCGGCGGCAAACCTTAAGACAACGAGTTATGCCGTAGGTAAAAAGTTGTATTCCGATATTTCCGGCATTCGCAAGTATTGGACTTGCGTGAAGGAATGGACTGCTGATTCAACGGTAGCAAGCGGTGCTGATCTGGATGCGTGGCCGTCTTATTTTGAACCTGGGATAGAGTTTTTCCGTTCGGTGGTGAGCGGGGAATTTGAGTTTGGGTCTGTCAATAAATCCGATTATAATTTGTGGGCGGTTCAGACTTCTTCTGATGGTCTGAGGTGGGAGAACATGATTACCAATGTTGATAGCTATACGCCTAATACGGAGGTCATTTTAACGGGCAATAATGATGGCGTTCCTTTGTTGATGAGGTGCGTTATTTTAGAGCATGACGTTAATCTTGCCGTTAGTAATATGGGCAAGAAGTATTTTAAGCGTAAGAGGTTTGATTTAATCAATTATGCGGAGATTGTTTCCTTAAAGGATGATGGGACAGGACAAGTGACCCTGTTAAATGATCCTGACATGTTTGACGTGCGTCATTGCTGGGAGTGGGATTTTTTTGCATTCCGGAAACAAAACGGTTTCCCTGTAACATGCGTGTTACATGCCGGACGGCTGGTGTTCGGCGGTACGTCCGGACAGCCTCTGACGCTGTGGTTTAGTGCCGTGGACGATTATTTCAATTTCCGTACCGGCGATAATACGGCGGATGCCATGTTATTAACGCTTGTGAGCAGTCAGCAAAGCGAACTTGTGTGGGCGGCGAGTTCCGGGACGGCTTTGCTGTGTGGAACAACCTGCGGGGAAGTGGCCGTCAGGTCTATTAAAGCTGATGTACTGAGCAGTTCCTCCGCCGTAGCAGAACAGCACAGTAATTGCGGAAGCTTTTCAACAAGTGACGTGTTGATGACTACGGATGCAATTATGTTTGTAGACCGTTCCGGCAAGAGGCTGAGGCGTATTAGTTATTCGATGGACAGCGAATTTTATTTCGCACGAGACATGACCGTATTTTCCTACGGCGTGTTGAGCGGAGGAATTAACGGGATGGTATGGCAACGTGCGCCGGAACCGGTAGCGTGGGTTGTTCCGGAATCCGGGGAGTATGCAGGTAAATTGATGGGGATGCTGTATAATCCGGATCAGGAACTTGCTTCTTGGTTTTGCTGGGATTTTGGGGGGGATGTTGTTGGCTTGGCCTGTACGGCAACAGGGAGGGCTGTCGATGAATTGTTCTTTGCGGTGCAGAGGGATGGAGAATTGACGCTTGAAAAGATGGATTGGGAAGCCCGCGATTATGATTGCGTGGGAAAAGGAAAAAAGAGTGTGCCGTTTAATGCCGTATTGAGGACGACCCAAATGGATTTGCCGGAGTTTAACGGGATGAAAGCTGTTACCCCGAAAGTGAGCGTGCTGATGGACGAGGTTGATTTGACTGGTGCCAAGTGTGGTTGTGGAGCCGGGAGCATGCAACCGTTCGCTGTAAGTGAGGGTAACGGCTGGGTGAATGTTGTGGCTCCAACGGACGGACAATACAAGCGGGCCTTGGAATTGAGCATTGCACGGGGGCATGGCCTGATTCTGGCCGGCGCTATCAGCAACGATTAGAATGAGGGCAATTTGTTAAAGGCTTCTTCCGATTCCCGCAAAGAGAAAGCGGCATATCCTTCATGGATCTTCGCAGAATCGTGGCCTACTATTTTCTGTACAATCAGGGGCGGCACTCCCGCTTCATGAAGAAGAGTGGTAGCTGTGTAGCGCAGACTATGAAAGGAGAGGGCGTTTTTGTGCCGGGTTTTTTCCTGAGATGTTCCATATTGTTTCTGATACCGTTTCCCGGCAAGAGAAGGATCCCGTTCAACGAGGTCGCAGGTGAAGAGGATTTTCCCGAATTCGTTGGACAGGGTGGATGATTTTCCCGTGCGCTGGTATTTTTGAGCCGCGGAGGGGTGTATGTATTCGTTGGTGCGGTGGGGGTATCTTTCTTCCAGCAAGGCGCGTAAACGGCTCCACAAAGGGATGACGAGGGATTTGCCGCGTTTTTGGGTGCGGAAGTGGAGAATGCCTTTCTCAAAATCCACGGCATCCCATTGGAGGCAGGCAATATCTCCCAGACGCTGGCCGCCTGTATATAGGGAGGTGAGTATCATACTGCGCCATTCCTCATTGCTGTTGGTCAGGATAAGTTGAAGCTCTTCCACGGTAAACGGGCGGCGGGCAACTTCAACGGAAACGGTGCGGGAGAGGGATGAAAGATGCGTCACCGCTTCGCAGGGGTCGGTGTCCAGCAGGTTCAGTTTTTTTGCGGTGCTGAAAAAATGGCGGATGGCACTAAAATGTTTTTTGCGGGTGGATGGCCGGAAACGGTTATTCAGCCAGTTTTGAAATTCGTCCATCATGATGGAAGTAACAGAATCCAGCGGAAGAACGTCTTTTTCTTCTATCCATTCAAAAAAGAGGCGCGTTGCGTCGCTGTAGTTCCGATAGGTGGCTTCTTTTTTGGTTTTGGACATGAGGGCGAGCCTCTCTTCAATCCATTCCCGCACGGATGGAAGCCTGAGCGTTTCATTACTCAGGTCAGCGAGTACGCGCCGGATATGGGTAGCCTTGAGTTTCTGGTTGGCGGTACGTTCGTAGGTGTTGGCGATTTCTTGAGCAGTTTCCCGTAGTTCTTTGGCCGTTTGTTCGGAACCGGGAGGCGGTTCAACTGGAATCTTTGTGGAGCGGGAAACAGTTTTCCACGCGCCGTCAGGGAGTTTGCGGGCAAATTGAGCAATCCAGAACCGGGACGTTGGAAGATGTCTTATGATAGCCACGGATTACTTACACAATTTTTTACACAAAACGTCAATGCATTTTAGCGTTCCCCTAGTAAATTGACGGAATTCGCGGACAGGGAAAAACGCTGTAATTCTTTTGATATTCAATAGATAGAATAAAAAAAGACTGCCTCGCCGGAGGCAGTCTTTTTGTTGAAGGTGGTACGCGGTATAGGATTTGAACCTACGACCTCCACCATGTCAAGGTGTTGCTCTACCACTGAGCTAACCGCGCATTTGTAAGTGCGGGCGGATTATTACCCGATTAAGGAGGAAAGAGCAATACTTTTTTTGAGAACGCCTCATTTTGGGGACAGGGGACGGAAGCGTTCCTTCTAGGAAAAAGACACCGATTTCTCTTCCTATACAAAGTATTTCTGCTAGTCTGAGAGGAACGTTTCACAGAGTATGATGAACAGACATTTTATTTTTGCATTGTGTACTGTGCTGGGATTCAGCGTTTCCGGCATTTCCATGGCTCAAAGCGTTCCCTCGGACAAGGAAGCCGCAGCCAAGGCCGCCAAGGCGGCGAAAGTGAAATTCCGCTGGGGCAAGAGCCTGAAAAGCGCTCAAAAGCAGGCGGCGGAAACCGGCCTTCCCATTGTTCTTCTTTTCACGGGAACGTCCTGGTGCGGCTTTTGTGTTAAGTTGGAGAAAGAAATCCTTTCCAAAAAGGATTTCAAACAAGGCATGGACGGCGTGGCCATTGGCGTCAAATTTGAGTTCGGCAGTTCGGATTTCAGCAAGTCCAAGGAAGCCAAGACGTATAACATTACCGGCGTGCCGGCCATGGTGGTGGTGGATGCGGATGGCAAGGAGCTGGGCCGCACGGGTTATGTTCCCGGCCGTACTCCCGCCCAGTACGTTGAATTTTTCAAGAAATACGCACCCAAGACAGCGGAAGGCAAGTAAGGCAGGTGTTCCGGAGAGGAACTTGATTAACAGGAGCGGCGGGAGAAAATCCGGCGCTCTTTTTTTGTTCCGGCAAGAGAGGCTGGAAATTTGTTCGCTGGACTGCTTTAAGGCCACTGTCGTATAAAAGTTATGACAAAGCATATTGAATGAAGGGGTTACGTATCAGGTCCCATCTGCATGCCTGAATTTACAAATGCATTTAGCGGCCTAAAAGAGGATCGGAAACTCACCCATGACGAATTGGTGAGAGCCATCCGGTTCATGATTGCAGCGGAATATGAATCCATTCAGCTTTATACCCAGCTTGCCGCCTCCATTGATGACAAGCTGGCTCAAGAGGTGCTTTGGGATATTTCCAATGAGGAAAAAGAACACGCGGGCGAATTTCTCCGCCTCCTCCAGGTGCTGGCCCCGGACGAGCAGGGCTTTTATGACGAGGGGATGGGGGAAACCAATGAAAAGATTGACAAGCTGAAGGCGTCCTGCCCGGACGGCGCATGCAGCAGTTCTGCCGCTCATTGACGGTGCTTTTCATCCTTTGCTGTAAAACGTCCGGTTTTCTTCAGGAGAAGCCGGGCGTTTTTTCTGTTCCGGTCTTGCGGTATCTTTTTTCCTTATTACGTGCCAGTGGCGGGAATGTATTGTAAAAGCGGAGTATAAGCGAACCCCCGTGTTTCATCCGTATTCGGGATGATACTGACCTCTTTAGACCATTGGTTATGAATAAAAGTTCAAAGAATGTCGCTGAAAATATATGACAGGAACATTTTGAATGTATTCATTGCGGTCTGGGTCATATCTGCATGCCTGAATTTACGAATGCATTTAGCGGATTAAAGGAAAACCGGAAACTTACCCATGACGAATTAGTGAGAGCCATCCGGTTCATGATTGCAGCGGAATATGAAGCTATCCAGCTTTATACCCAGCTTGCAGAATCCATAGACCATAAACTGGCCCAGGAACTGTCTCTTATACACATCTCCGAGCCCACGAGACAAGAGGCA
>ERZ1027070.412-NODE-412-length-19902-cov-8.957223_pt1 | contig 19902 bp, 10 predicted proteins | sample MGYA00519419_ERZ1027070 | MGnify/ENA primary metagenome ERZ1027070 (study PRJEB26926, sample SAMN06164837) | human gut metagenome | biome: ENVO:00009003; feature: ENVO:2100002; material: ENVO:00002003 | host: Homo sapiens | place: USA | collected 2012 ...
CTATATATATTCCGTAAAAAACGGGTTTTCGCACCCCTAAAATCCAAAAAAATTTAAAAAATTTTTAATTTTTTTAATATTCTGTGATATCTTGCTCTATAAGTATGCGTAATTTGTGCAATGTGCGATTGAGCTTACGAGAATACGCCTGTCTTGAAATATTATGCTTGTTTCCAAGCTCTTCGAGTGAGGGGCGTTTATCAGGAGAAAAAAACACCTCATCAATAATCAGTCTTTCAAGGTCGGTCAATTCGGCTAAAGCCACAAGCAAGCATTTGTGCAACTCCTGAGCTGATAAAGTTTTCACTATGTCAGATTCAGTATCAATATATACATCCGACTTATCGTTATAATCGCTCAGCGACTCAATTCGCTTTTTGTGTTTGTTCTTATCATAAGCTTTTTCGAAAAACATCCATTTTTCCTGTCGGGCAGTTTTTCGCTTATAAGCTTTAAGCAAAATGAGCTGATTATCACTTTTTAAATTTTTTGAATTTTCAAGGTGCGTGCTGTTCATCGTCATTAAAAAAACACTCCGTTCTTTTAACGACTGAACAGACAACTATTGATATCAACATATTATCACAATATATTAGCGTTTTCAAGATTTTTCTTCTACAAGAAAAATCTTTTTTTAATTTTACCCTGTTCTAAAATCAGAAAAAATTTAAAAAATGAAAAAATTTTTTAAAAGCAGGGGTGCGAAATTGCAAAAATTACGGAATATATATAGAAACCTTTTTTTAGGAGGAAGTTATGAAGATAAAAAAGAAGATTATTTCGGGCTTACTTACTGCCACTACTCTTGTGAGCCTTTGTGCCTTTAGTGCAGGAGCAGTAAGCACAGACAAAAAGTTTTCGATTGAAGATGCAACGCTTATTCAGAAGAATGTTGTAGGTATGACAACATTTGATGAAAAACAAATTAAGCTGTATGACCTTAATAAAGACGGTGTGATTACCGTTGTTGATTCAACACTTGTACAGAAGATTATCGTAGGTCTGATTAAAGAGCCAACAGAAGAACATCCGACAACAGCAGAATCAACAACAGAGCCTACAACGGAAGCAGTTACAGAACCTACAACTGTTCCAAAGCCTACTACTGTACCTAAAAGTGTAAAACTTGACAAGTCAAGTATCACACTTGGCACAACTGAAACCTACACATTAAAAACTACGGTTGAAAACGGAACGCTGTCACAGGTGTCGTTTACAACTGACAACAGTAAGGTTGCAGGTATTGACAATAACGGCAAAATAACTGCTGTCGGTGTCGGCACGTCAAAGATTACAGCCAAAACATATAACGGCAAGACTGCAAGCTGTACCGTAACAGTCAAAAAACTTGCTGACAGTATCACACTTAATAAAACAAGTATTACTTTAGGTGTTGGTGAAAAATATGACTTGAACAGCAGTATTCCGAACAATACAGCAGCCTACTACAGACTTTATTACTCGAATAACACCGCAATTGCTCCCGTCCAAAAGGCAGGCGGTCTTGTTACTGCAAAAACAGCCGGCACTACTACGATAAGATGTAAGCTCAACAATGGAAAAGAAGCTACTTGTAAGGTAACAGTCAAATCTGCACCTTCAAGGGTTACTGTTTCTGATAAATCTGCAACCCTTAAAGTCGGACAGAGTAAAACGCTTAAAGCTACGCTCAACAATAACGCATACAGTTATCGCAGTACTTGGACAAGCAGTAATACATATGTTGCAACGGTTAATTCAACCGGAAAAATCTCCGCTAAATCTCAAGGAACAGCAACAATCACATACAAAACCTACAACGGAAAAACCGCATCGTGCAAGCTGACTGTTTCGGAAAGTGTCGCAAAGTGTATTGATGTATCAACTTGGCAAGGCTCAATAGATTTTAACAAGGTAAAATCAGCCGGTTATGACTATGTGATTATCCGTGCAGGCTACGGTAAAGAAAAAAGCCAAAAAGACAATATGTTTGAAACAAACTACAAAAACGCAAAATCCGCCGGTCTTAAAGTCGGAGCATATTGGTTCAGCTATGCAATGTCACCGTCAACGGCAACAGCAGAAGCAGATGCTTGCCTTAGTTGTATCAGGGGTAAAAAGTTTGAACTTCCTGTTTACTACGATATGGAATATCAGCCTGCAATGAGTACAAGCAACAGCAATTATACAAAAATGGCAGTCAATTTCTGTAACAAACTCAAAAGCAACGGCTTTAAATCGGGTGTGTATTCCTCAGCAAGCGTTTATGACTATCTGCTCAATCGCACAACCTTAAAAAATAACGGCATTTCCATTTGGAACGCAGAATGGTATATTAAGCCGTCAATCACTTGTGATGTGTGGCAGTATTCAGATAACGGTAGAATTAACGGTATATCAACAAATGTTGACCTTAACTACATATATGACCTTAACATTTTAAATTGATAACAACTTTTTGAGAAGGTGAAATAATTGTCGTTTGGAAAGCAGTTGCTTATTGCTCGAAAAAACAAGCATATGACACAGAAACAAGTTGCAGAAGCCGTGCATATAGAACGGTCAGCCTATACCAAATGGGAAAACGATAATTATGAACCGACTTTTGCATATATCAGAGAATTAGCGAAAACATTGGAAGTTGATTACAACTTTCTGTTTTATGACTCTCATTATTCACTTGACAGCAAGACTTTTTAAGTTTTCATTGTTATTCTTCTTTTGCATCGGGCATTAATTTGTCCGATGCATTCCTACAATCCCCACTAAGGTGGTTAATAATATAAATTTACGGAGGTAAATATGATTCGTGCATCACCCATAAAAGAATACAGTAGTTTTTCTTTTTCAATATTTAAATATTTAGATGAAAGGAGAGAAAAATTTGAATGAAGTTAATTAAAAAAATATTGTCGGTTTTCTTATGCTTGACTGTAATTATCGGCTCATTGTCTGTTGGTTCGTTTTCCGTAAGTGCTGCCTCGGTTAAAGGCAATCGTGGAGCAGACGGCAAAGGTTTTATATACAAGAAAACAGCTGAATATACTTATACAGACGCAAACGGAAAAAAGCACAGTCAGCATTATGAAGGTTGGGAAAATTTCAAGGTGCACTTTTTTGCTCCATCCGGAAAAACCTTGAATTTTTTAGACTACACACAAAGAGCGTACTGTATTGAACCGGATAAAGCATCTGAATTAACAAGTTCTGCTACTGTAAAAAGTACATCTCAATCAGCAGCTTGGAAACAGCTAACTACTGCACAACAGAACGCAGTTAATCTGATCCTAAGTTGGGGGTTCGGAGGTTTTGAATCTCCGTCAAAAAATAAGGTACATTACTATTACGCAACACAGTTGTTAATTTTCGAGATTGTAGCCGGCAAGAGAAATGCTTCAACCTTTGATGCCGTATCCGGAAAACCGTTGCTTACTCCTGCCCATACTATGACTGAGACAAGCTCAGCTGAAACTACTGTAGCAAATGTTACAACAGCATATGACAATATGGTGTCTTGGTGCAAAAGGTCGGTGCGTAATCCGTCATATACAGCATCATCACTCAGTTCTGCGAAGTCGTATCAAATGTCATATAATCAATCAAACGGACAGTATTCAATCACTTTGACTGATAAGAACGGTACCGCTTCAGTAACTAAAGCATCCGATGTAATCGTCAGCAATTCAAATGTTAAGGTCAGCGTAAGCGGTAAAAAGATAACATTTACCTGTTCTAAAAATCTTGGTACGACAGTTAATGTGACAATGAAAAATTCTTTTTTGAAGGAACATGGAATCAAGAGCAAAAACAGTTTGTATTTAATTACAAGTAATGACTATGCATCATATCAGACTTTTGCTCAGGGTTCTAATTATACAGTTAAAGACGGATATGTTAAGTTGACATTTCCCGATGTTGTCAAGCTACAGCTGCAAAAATCCTCATCAAACACAGAGCTTACAGCCGGCAACGGTTGTTACAGCTTGTCGGGAGCTGAGTATGGCATATACACAGACAAAGCTTGTACCAAAAAAATCGGCAGTATTACAACAAATGCAAGCGGTTACGGCAGTTACAGTAAATATGTTGACGCATCAGCTTCTTACTATGCCAAAGAAACCAAAGCACCAAAAGGCTATGAGCTTGATGAAACTGTTTATACATTTGTGAATTCAGGCAAAAAAGCCGCAGACGGTACAAAAATTTATAGCTTTAGCTGTACTGACGACCCCGTAAATGACCCTGTCGGCATTATTCTCCAAAAGAAAAACGCAGTAACAGGCGAAACAACAAGTCAAGGTCTTGGCGGTGCGGTTTTCAGCATTGAATACTACGCACAAGAGATTGATAAAGATTACAATGTCAAACCCGGTGATACCGCTCCTGCACTTGACAGCAAAAATCTTAAAAAAACTTGGTATATTGAAACAAACTCAAATGGATATTGTGACCTTAATAAGAAATTTCTTGCTGAAGGCTATAATTCGGATGATTTTTATTTTTGGGAAAATAATCCTGAACCTATTGTCCCCATTGGTACAGTTGTCATTCGAGAAGTAAAAGCACCTGACGGATACTCGTTAAGTAATGTCGTGTTTTACAGACACATTAGTGAAGAAATTGCAGAGATAGCAAAAGACACAAACACCCCTATCAATGTACCGATTGATGAAATGCCGGCAAAGGCATATGTGGGCATTAACAAGCTTAATCAGTCAGGTATAGGTGTCGCAAATGCTGCATATGGCTTGTACGCTGATGCAGAGTGTAAGCAGACAGCAGTAAGTACACTTGTGACCGACAAAAACGGTAAAGGTGTTTTCTCTGACAGCGTAGATGTCGGCAAAACATATTACATCAAAGAGCAAACCGCTCCGACAGGCTATGAGCTTGACGATACTGTTTATCCCGTCATTACAAATGAGGAAAACTCAACCGTTGAAACAGCCGTTATTCAGACGATTTATGAAGATGCCATAAAAGCTGACCTCAAAATCAAGAAGTCATCAACAGACGGTATAGTTTCAAATCTTTGGTTTGCAATATCAGATAGCCTCGGCAACGAGTACAACGCAGTTTCAACCGATAAAAACGGCGAAGCGACTGTTAAAGGTTTGAGGGTATATGACGATAAAGGCAACAAGATAACCTATACAGTCAAGGAGCTTGGTTTTAAGACTACTTTAGGATCTCACAGCTATGGCGGTTACACTTGGACGATAAAGAAAGAAAATGCAATCAATTATAAAGGTTCATATTTTGAAGGTGTTTCAAATGCTGTATTCAGCAATTGTGAGAATGCTTATTCAAGATACTACTATGGCAAATCATCAGAAGCAAAATCCAACGCTAACGGTAAGTCATTAACGCTTGACGAGAGCAAAACGGTTACATTTAATTTTCAGAATACAGTTTCTGAAACAGATTTAACTGTTAAAAAGACCTCATACAACGGTAAAGTGTCTGGAGTTTGGTTTGAGGTACAGGACGAAAACGGCAAATATTATGGTGATATTGTTACAGATTCTACCGGAACAGCTAACTATTACAACCGATACGGTTACAAGCTCACAAGCTGTTTAACCGTTCCAAACTCAGCAATTTGTATTCCTATAAAATATAAGGTTGTTGAAAAAGGTTTTCTCGGCGGAGGCAGTTACTACTTCCCCGAAAATTACCTTGGAAAGGCTGAATCAGAGTGTAAGACTGCCAACAAATACGGAACAACATCTACTCTTAATTATTCCGCCTACAACGCTCCTGCAACAGGAAGTATTAACATCAATAAGACTTCCGAGGACGGAGTTATCGAGGGGTTGAGTTTTAAGCTTGAATCTTTTGACGATGAGCGAGAATACGGTGATGACCTTATCCCTACCCCTATGGCTTATGACGCAGCCGGCAACGGGATTACAAGTATCGTTTTGACTACTGATGAAAATGGTAAAGCAAGTACAAATAATATGCAATTTTATGACATAAACGGTAACAAAATTGATGGTATTCTGCCATATGTAGTTGACCTAAACGGTTTTCAAATTACTTACAGGCTTACCGAAATCGGCATTAAACAGTCAGACGGAACATACAAGTTTCCGAGCCGTTATGAACTGAAAGATGCAGTTGAATTTACAATCTATGATACCGATGAATATACCTATACATATGATTGTGTGAACACCGTAAAAACAGGTTCTTTGCAGGTACAAAAAACATCTGAAGATGATGTTGTTGACGGTTTGTATTTTGAGATAAGCTGTGCTGAAACAGGGTTTAACGAAAAAGTAAGCACCGACCTTGAAGGTTTAAGTCCTGAAATCTCAGACTTGCCGATTTATAACAGCAATGACGAATTGCTTAAATATAAAGTAACCGAACTCGGTGAGCTTAACGAGGATGGTACTTATTCTTTACCGTATAAGTACAACAAGCCAAAAAGCGTAACAGTTACGCTTAATTCAGATACCGTAGTTTTTGCAAATATCAAAAACACGCTGAAAACAGGCTCTGTTAAGCTGACAAAAACAGACGGCACAAAGGCTCTTACCGGATCAGGTTGGCAACTCTATAAGTCAGACGACACTCCCATCAGCTGTTATCAGACAGGCTCAGAAACTTATATGTATAATTCAGTTGCAAAAACTGCAACCGATTATATGGCTACGAATGGTAGTTTGTCAATCAGTAATCTGCCGGTAGGTGATTACTATTTTATTGAATCTGTAACTCCGTCAGGCTATATGCCATACGGTAAAAAGGTTGAATTTACAATTTCAGCCGACAATGAAAACACACTTAATATATCTTTATCCGTTGCCGATAACAAATCTGTGTTATCTCTAACAGGCGGCGGTGGAATTGCTCCCTTTTATTTTGCTTCTGTGGCACTCGGAGCAATGGCTATAATTTTCATCTATGACTACCGTAAACACGGTAGCAAGAATAAAAAATCCAAAAACAGAAAGGAAAATGCAAAATGAAAAGCAAAATCACACGAATTATGACAGCTATGGTACTTGCCGTTATGATGGTATTTACTGCAATCCCATTTGCAAGTGCTGCAACCAACGCAAATGCTCTTGATGAAACAAAGAAGGTTTCATTCACGCTCAATTGTTCTAAGCCCGGATATACATTCACGGTGTACAAGGTGGCAGAACTCAAAACTACTGAAAATCCATACAAGACAGGCTATGATTCACTCATTCCTTCAATCTCTGATGAGATTTTAAGCGGAAAGACATCGAATGTTCTCTCAGCTCTTGACGGTCTTTCAACAATTCCATCAACTGCATCTACTGTAGGTACCTTTGTAACATCTGCAACATCAGTAAAAAAGACTTTTTCAAGCCTTACTCAGGGTTTGTACTACATTAAAGCTACTAACTATCCTGCCGGTGTTAAAAGCGTAACAAACTCTGTTGTATCGCTCCCATACTACAACAACGGTTGGGTTTACAGTATCAATGATATTGACCTTGCAACAAAGGTAAATGACGGTGATGTTGTAACAGGCAAGACTATCACCAACAGCACAAAGGATAATGTTAATTTTACCGATGTAAGCCTTGGTGACACAGTGAATTTTGAAATTAAGTCATCAACTTCCGGTTCATCAGAAATGAAACTTAAATCATATACCGTATATGATGAGATGTCAGCAGGACTTACTCTTGATAAAGACAGCGTAAAGGTTGCACTTCTCAACGCACAGGGCGGTAAGGTTGCTGACCTTGCTTCAACTGATTATGCTCTCAATGTAACATCAGAAGTTGACGGAAAGGCTACAACTTTTAATGTATCAATTGCAAACGCTTACCTTCAGAAAAATGACTTTTATGCAGAAGGTGTTACTTATACATCTGTAACTTATTCAGCAAAGCTCAATAAGTACGCTGTAGCAGGAAAGACAGGCAACCCAAACTCAGAAACGAAGCTCGTTTATTCTAACAAGAACGGAGTTGAATCAGAAGTAAACGGTAATACAGTTTATGTTTACTCTTTTGCAGTTACAACTAACAAGACAGATACAGCTGGCAAGGCTCTCGAAGGTGCAGAATTCAGCCTTTTTAAAACAGAAGAGGATGCAACTGCTCTTACAAATGCCATTGCAAGCGGTGTATCCGACAAGACAGGCAAGGTTACTTACTACAACACAAGTAAAGAAGAAATCAAACTTGCAAGCGGTAAATATTATATTGTCGAAACAAAAGCTCCTACAGGCTACAACATCTACGGTAAGGTTATTCCGGTAACTATTGATGTTACATACGGTGCAACATTTGTTGACGGTTCGTACATCACAAACTGCCCAACAGACGGCACAGCAAGCGTGGATGTTAAGGACACAAAAGTTGTTGTACCACAGACCGGTGGTGCAGGTACAGTTATGTTCTACATTCTCGGCACAGCTTTTGCACTCGGCGGTATTGCAACATTGCTCATTCGCAGAAGAGTAAAAGCTACAAACAAGTAATTTCACATTAAATAGAAAGGAGTACAGCACATTGAAAAAATGCAGAAGCAAATACACCTTGATAATAGGAATAATTTTTATGACTGCATCACTCTGCTTTGTGCTGTACCCTTCTGTATCAAATGCTGTCAATAGTTTTTTCGCCGCATCCACAATTAACAATTATGCCGCAAATCTTGACAGCATTTCAGCAGCCGACAGGTCACAGTACTTGTCGGCTGCTGCTGAATATAACAACAATTTATCAGAACTTATCAATGGATTTTCTTACGATACAGACAGCGTGATTGACGGATATGACGATATTCTCAATTTTGGTGACGGTCTTATAGGCTACATTGATATTTCAAAAATAAATGTAAAACTGCCTATTTACCACGGGGATACGGATAAAGTGCTTGAAAAAGGTGTTGCTCATCTGCCAAATACAGCGTTTCCGATAGGCGGTGTAGGCAATCATTCGGTGCTTTCAGCTCACACGGGTTATCCTACGCAGGTGTTTTTTGACAATCTCAACGAGCTTGAAATCGGTGATGAAATCAAGGTGTCCGTGCTTGATGAAACGCTTACCTATGCTGTAACAGCAAAAAACATTGTTAAGCCCGACAACATATCGTTACTGTCAGTTGACGAAGAAAAAGACCTATTAAGTCTTATAACTTGTTATCCATACGGTGTAAACAGTCACAGACTTATTGTGACTGCTGAAAGAGTAAAGGATACAGCTGCATCTGATACGGCAACAAAAACCGAAAACAACAATAACGGAAGTTTTGATTTTATTATTGCAGTAATTGTTATAACCGCAATTTTGGCAATTTTAGTAATTGTTGTTTCCATAAAAAATAAACGAAGGAGGAAGTAAAATGCCTGATATTACAAATGATTTTGATAATAATCCAAATACCGATAAAAGAAAACAGCGAGATGAAGAAGTCAATAATGACAATCTCCAACCCGAACAGACAAAATCCGAACCCGAATTGCTTGAACAAACGAAAAGCAAAGAATTTTCAATACCGATTTTTGCAAAGCTGTATGACAGGTGCAATCTTAAGATTGATGAGCTTAATCTAAAAAACGATAAACTCAATGCAAAAATCGAAAAACTCAACATAAAAAAGGTTCGCAGTGCTGAATTTGTTTCAACGGTTGAATCAATGAGAAATGTTGTACCAATGCCTGTGTATAAAGCATTGTCTGTTCTATCGGCTGAAAGGCGACAGAAAATAGTAAATATCAATGAGAAAATCCATTCTCATAAGCTGAACATCAAATCGAATGAGCAGAAGATTTTGAAGCAACAAAGCCGTGCTGAGAACTGCAAAAAAATCAATAAATTTCTTGACAATATGAAATCCCCTGACGGCAGGAAAGAAAACTTTGTCAAAGGTATGCAGGAATACGGGACAATGGCAATGAGGACAACCTCTGAAAAGTTTGATACTACTCAGAGCAAACTCGATGCTGCAATAAAAGCATACGGTCAAACTCATTATATGTCCGAAAAACTCAAACTGCGAAAACAAATCGACAAGCTCACCAACAAAAAAGAAAAGCTGATAAACAAGCTCAAGGCTCTTAATGAGTGGTCAGATAAGTTTGAATCGGTTAAAACTATGCCCGATAAGGAAGCTGACAATATTATCAGCAAGAGCTGTCAGAACATTGTTGATGAGTTTACAAACAACCCACAGGCTTTAAAAAAGCAGGCTGATGTAATCGTTTCATCTGCCGCAAAAGCTGTATTCGAAGAAAACTACCTAAAAAATGCCGAAATGTCAATTGAAGATGATTATGACAGCATTGACGGTATCATCAACAACGGCAATAAGCAAGAGGAGTATGACAAAGCGGCAAAAACTCCAAATAAGGAACATAATGCCGAGAAACAACCGAAGCAACCGAAAAAGTCCCTGATTTCTCGCAGTCAGATAAAGCAGAATGCGGACAAGATTGCAAAATCAGAACATCGTGAACAGGGATGGGAAGCAAAACAGGAAAGGTGATCATATGTACAAAAGGAAGTGGCATCCCAGTAAATCCGCAAAGGCAGAGTTTAAAAACAAGATGACTGAAATTGAAGATTTTTGCAACAAAAACGGTATTGACAGAAGTGTTCGCAATGACAGCTATTATTTTATGCTGAACGGTAAGAATTATCGTGTAAGCAATCACACGATTGAAGCAAGTAATGCAAAAGCATACGATGCTGTTACAGGCGAAAAAAAGCGTGATTTATATCATCCTGACGGAAGAGAAGAAGATACCGTGTACATAACAGCAAGTAAGACACGGATAATTGATATTTATAACGACCTTGCCGCAGGATATGAGCTTGACAAAAGAGGCAATCGGGTTGAGAAGATTGAAGAACCCAGGTCGAAAGCTCAGGTTAAGCCGTTAATATCTCGCAGTAAGATAAAACAGAATGCGGACAAAATTGCACATACACATAACGAACAGCGTAACAACACTAAATCGAAAGAACAGGAATTATGAATATTATTTAGGGACTGTTGCATTTAGTGTAACGGTTCCTTCTTTAAGAGGTGAATGAAATGATTAAATTATATGGAAATGAGATATGGAACAGCAACACTCCGAATCAGTATAAAAAGGTTATTATAGCTTCTGAAAGCCGGTTTGAGAGCATAACCGATGCTCTCGAAAACGCAGGACTTAATTACTGTGGCTATATTAACAAGAACAAATCATATATTGCGGTTGGCAGAGCTACTGTTCCGAATCTTGAAAAGTTAAATATCAGTTATGATTCAATAGTCGATTCCAACAACAGGAAATATGTAACAAACAATATCATCGGAACAACCAAATACAATGATATTGGTGATAAGATGTATCGCAAATATAATACTGATTTCGCTTACAAGGTTGCTCAAAGACTGTCAGAGCAGGATATTCCGTTTTCGGGCAGAATATTTGGTAAAAATACAACTATTACGGTTGACAATATATACAAAGATGCCATCAACGCAATTGCTCACGAAATTCGTGAGCAAAGAGAGCTTTTGTACAATGATAAAGCAGTCGAAAAAAACCAACCGTCTGCAACGGTTAAAAACAGCGTGACAGTTTCCAAAGAAGATAACACGGAAAATCTTTTTAATGCTCTTTCGGTACTGCACTATAAAGCACATCAGTTGGAGTCTTTGAATTCTACGGTTGAACTGCTCAACGACCAACCGGAGCTGATTGACACATTCAGTACGATGTTTGAAGATACTTCTGACTTTAAGCCTGAACAGTTAAATATGTTATCTATGAATTTTGTCAAGACATACTCAGGTCTTTCGGATTCTGAATTGATTCTTGCGAATACTGCTGATTTCAACGAAATTAAACAGTCGTTCATCAACACAAATCTTGCCGATAAGCTCATTGAAAATCATGGGTATTCATATGCCCAGTCAGAACTTATAAGAGATATGGTTGATATGGGTATAGATTACGACACAATCAATTTGCTTGATTATACTTTTTCGCTTACGGAAATGCAAACTTTCATAGGTGCATACAGTCGCAGTGATTATGATTCTCTTATAAATCTTGTAACTAAGGTCAAAGGTGTTACACGAAGTGAAGTGGAAGGCATGATTTCTGACGGTACATATACCCCTGCTTTACCCGACTTTAACACTCTTGAGAAAACCCTTTATTTTCAAGAGTCCGAAGTCGAAAGTATTACATATATGTACTATAATCCTGACGCATACTCCGGCGGTCAGTTTGTAATTACCGAGGTATCTTACAAACAGATAGCGGAAGCTAACAAAAAATACGGAGATGATTTTTCAGGATTCTTTGATTTTCTTGATACAACAGGCGAACAAAGGTTAATTGATATCGGTAGCGAAAGTTTCAGAACCGCTGTTAAAAAGTTTTACAGCGGTACGGAGTTTGCCGAAGGTCTTAATGCAGATATTCAGCACAAGCTCGTTGAGCTTGCAGTAGTTCCCGAAATCAAATCACCTGAAGTACGGAAAATAGAACTTATAAAGGTCGGTGATTTTTATGAAGTCAGAGGTGAGAACGCAAAAACCGTTGCAGATATTCTCGACCTTGTTTCTACAACAAGAAACATTAACGGTTCTTCAGTTGATACAGTCGGATTCCCTGATTTTAAACTGAATGATAATACTGAACTTCTTAAAACACAAGGATTTACTGTGAATATCAAATATGAGGGACTTGTAGATCTTTCGAATGAGTTTAACAAACTCATATCTGAACAGAAAAAAATTACGAGCAATGTGTCAGACAAGCATACAATAGTTATCAATGCTTTTGCCGGACCGGGTGCAGGAAAAACAACATCTTGTCTTGAAGTAGCCGAAAAATTGAAAAAGCAAGGATTTGTTACGGAATATGTACAGGAATATGCCAAAGAGCTTGTATATGACAACAATCTTATTATGCTTGACGGACATTATGAACATCAATTTGATATTCTCAAGGAACAAGTGAAGCGTATTAACCGTCTGTATGGTAAAGTCGATTTTATCTTGACGGACTCACCTGTTTTGCTTAATAATACCTACCTTAACGAAGATAAAAGTACAAATGATTATGTTGCTTATTGCGAAAATGTTAAGAAAATTTATACTCTATATGATAATTTCAATTATTTTGTTGAACGAGATAAATCAGCCTTTGAAGAAGAAGGCAGAATACACAACTTGGAACAAAGTATAGTAATTGATGATGAACTAAAAAATACACTTCACAACAATCAGATTGATTTTGCTACATACACTCACTCTACGATTGACAATATTGTTCGTGACTCTGTGCTTGCTTATGCAAAGCAGCTTATAAATTTGTATTGTAATGACGAGTTTGATTCAGAAGCGGATTTTTCAGACTTAAAAAAAGTCGGAGTGGCATACACAACAACAGAAGACAGCAAGCATACTGTGGAAGCTGTTGTAAATCTTGTTGACTATAGGCTTGAAACTTATGTTGATGACAAATTATTCAAAGAAGAAACATATGCCGACCTTAAAGATATGATTGATAACTGTCTGCACTCTTTATCGTTCGATGACCTTGTGTACCTTTCCGATGAGGAGCTTGCACCGTTTTATGAGGAACACGACGAGCTTGACGACATAGATCCCGCAGTTATTCGTCAGCAGCTTGAGGACGCAGGGATAGTCAACGGTGAGCTTGTCGATGAAGATAAGCTGAACAGTGATCCATTTATTCAACAGGTTATGGCTGACGCAGAATCCGATGCCGGTGCTCTGAATGTCAGCTCAGAAGAAATCGTTAATCAATTTAATTCAGAAAATGAAATCGTCCCGATAAACGAGCCTGAACAAACTGAGCCTGTACAGGAAATAATTCGTCCGACAATTACTTGTGATTGGAGTGAAAGTCCGGTATTTGAGAACGGCAAAACATACTCTGTTTCTGAATTTGACAAACTTATGAAAAATGCCGATGACGAATGGGTTGAGCAAAGACAGCTTGAAATTGAGGAATACGGCAGTGAAAATGCGGTTACAGAAGCATACAGAAACGGTGAACTTGACAATATTCATCTTGGTTATGAAAAAACGAAATTTATTATTAATATGCCGAACGGTACGAAATACACCGAACGGCAGAACATCGGGGACGGCAACGGTGGAATTATTGATTTTTTAAATCAATATCCGCAGTATTCAGGTGTTGTAAAAATACTCGAAGCCGATATAAAGCTTGATAAAGGTGAAAATGAGAAAGCCGCAGATTTACCGATAACGGAAAGCAAAGAAAGAGATGTCAGGAGCGATGAAAAATTACAGAGCGTTGACGAGCTTACCGTGGAGGTTGAAAATGCCGCACCGTCAAGAGCAGAAAAAGCTGAACCGCCTACATTGTTTGATATGGTCGAAAGCTCAGAGCAGACCGAAACAAGCGTAAATGATGAAAAAGCCAAAAACTATGTAATTGAGGACAGAGAAGCTGTCACGGGAGCAAAAACAAAGTTTCAAAATAACATTGCTGCCATTAAGATTTTAAAGCAAACGGAAGCAGAAAACAGAGCGGCTACACCTGAAGAACAAGGTCAGTTGTTCCTTTACAGCGGTTGGGGAGGTCTTGCCAATGCTTTTGAGTCTGATAATGATAAATGGAAAAATGAGTATTCTGAACTCAAGGGTTTGCTTACGGATGAAGAATATACCGCAGCTCGGTCAACTGTGCTTGATTCATTCTACACAGATACAGCAATCGTTGACAGTATATATGAGGTCATTCGTAACGCAGGATTTGAGGACGGCAACATACTTGAGCCTGCAATGGGCGTAGGAAACTTTTTCGGCAGACTTCCCGAAGAACTTCGTGATAAGGTGAATTTGTACGGTGTCGAAAAAGACAGCTTATCGGGCAGAATAGCTCAAAAGCTGTATCCGCAAGCTGACATTACGATTGACGGCTTTGAGAATACTCGTTTCAATGACAACAGCTTCGATGTTGCAATCGGAAACATTCCTTTCGGCGATTTCAGTGTTAATGATTCTAAATACAACTCAAAACATCTGAAAATTCACGACTATTTCTTTTTGAAATCACTTGATAAAGTGCGTGACGGCGGCATTGTGGCTTTTGTAACTTCCAAAGGTACGCTTGACAAAAAGGACAGCTCTTTCCGCAAGACCTTGGCCGAAAGAGCGGATTTGGTAGGTGCTGTGAGATTGCCGAATAACGCCTTTAAATCGGCAGGAACGGAGGTTACAGCTGACATTATATTCCTCCAAAAAAGAGAAAAAAAGTCAGAAATTGAACCGTCTTGGGTACATACAGGACAGCTTGAAAACGGATTAACCGTCAACAATTATTTTGTTGAGCATCCCGAAATGATACTCGGCGAAGTTGTTGAAGGCAATAAAATGTTCGGCAGAACAGACGATACGATGTGCGTGCCGTTTAATGACGGCAGAACATTGTCGGAGCTTCTTTCCTCGGCGGTAAAGAATATCAATTTTGAATATTCCGCTTCTGCAGAAAAGCTGATTCCGGTTTCCGAACATTTAACAGCCGAACCTTTAAAACTGCGTTTACAAAGCTTTTATCGCCGAAACGGCGAAATATATTTTTACGGCTCTGATAAGAGCGGTAAAATAGTTAATGTTTCCGCAGACAAAGCACTTGGGAAAAAATTAAATCACGAACGCATCAATTCCTTTATTGATATTCGTGACACTTTGCGTGAATTGCTTGATGTTCAGCAGTACGATAACAAGGATTCAGAGATAGCTCAATTGCAGGAAAAGCTCAACAACTGTTATGACAGCTTCTACAGTAAGTACGGCTTGCTTCACAGCAGTTACAATCACAGCTTGTTAAACTCTGACGGAGCATATCCGCTTGTTGCTTCTCTCGAAGCCGATTTTGCCAAAGATAATAATTTACTTGTTAAGAAGTCCGATATATTTACAGAGCGTGTAAATAAGCCGACAGCAACAATAAGTCATGTTGATACGGCTGAAGAAGCTCTTGCTGTCTGCGTTGCAGAAAAAGGTGTTATCGACTTCGAGTATATGAGCCAAATTACGGATGTGCCGCCCGAGGATTTGAAAATCGGGCTGAGAGAAAAAGGTGAAATATTTGCCGTACCGTCATATACAGGCGATGAGGACTACGAATATCAAACTGCTTCCGAATATTTGTCGGGAGATATATATGCAAAGCTTGACATGGCAAAAGCATACGCTTCGGTCAACGGCATATATGAATCAAATGTTGTCGCCTTAAAGGAAGTATTGCCTACTCCTCTGAAAGCCGGCGATATTGATATTAACCTCGGAGCTACTTGGATTGATAAAAAATACTATGAGCAATTTATGTATGAGGTTTTTGAAACACCGCAAAGCCTTAAATCGGATTATGTGTCAAGATTTTTTAAATCCGACAGAATAGAGCTTGACTATTCAGAGTATTCCGGCAGATGGAATATCACGAATAAGAGAGCGGATTTGTCGGTAACTACTGTAAAGACCTACGGTGCAAGCGGATTATCTGCATATCAGATATTTGAATCCGTTCTCAATTTATCCGAACCGAAAGTGTATAAAGACAAGGTTGACGAATACGGTGTTGTTGAGCGTGATAAAAACAATAAGCCTGTAAGAGTGCTTGATGTAGAAGCGACTCAGGTTGTACAGCAAAAAGCCAATGCCATTCGCCGTGAATTTAAGAATTGGATTTTTAAAGATGCTAACCGCCGCAGAGATATTGTTGACACATACAATCGCACATTCAATTGCGTCCACGCACGAGAGTATGACGGTTCACACCTTAATTTTCCGGGAATGAATTCAAACATTCAGCTTCACGAACATCAAAAAAATGCCATTGCTCACGCTATTTACGGAGGCAACACACTGTTTGCTCATTCGGTAGGTGCAGGAAAAACCTTTGAAATGATAGCTACTGCTATGGAATGTAAACGGCTTGGGTTGTGTCACAAATCCTTGTTTGCTGTACCGAATCATCTGACAGAACAGGTGGGAGCAGACTTTTTGAAGCTCTATCCCAACGCAAACATATTGGTTGCAACAAAGGATGATTTTAAATCATCAAACCGCAAGATGTTAATGTCAAAAATTGCAACTGGCAATTATGATGCCGTTATTATCGGACATACGCAATTAAAGATGCTGCCCCTATCTCCTGAAAGGCAGGAAGCCTTTTTACAATCTCAAATTGATGATATTGTTGCCGGTCTTGCTGAGATGAAAGCTCAGGACGGTAATAAATTTACCGTTAAGGAAATGGAGCGTACAAAAAAGAATCTCGAAAATCAGCTTGAGAAGCTTCAATCAAGTAAGAAAGACAATACCGTATATTTCGAGGAGCTTGGAATTGACAAATTGTTTGTTGACGAAGCTCACGAATTTAAGAATCTGTACTGTGCAACAAAGCTGCAAAATGTTTCGGGTATATCTTCAAGAGCTTCTCAGAGGGCAACAGAGCTGTTTGCAAAATGCCGTTATCTTGACGAAAAGACAGGCGGCAAGGGTGTTGTATTTGCCACAGGTACACCGTTGTCAAACAGCGTTACAGAGCTTCACACAATGATGAGATACCTTAATTATGATTTTCTTGCAAGTCACAACAATATGCAGAATTTTGATAATTGGATTTCTGCATTCGGTGTGCAAAAGAAAGAATACGAGTTAGCTCCGGCAGGAAACAAGTTTAAGGAACGCACAAGGATTGCGGAATATTCCAATCTGCCTGAGCTTATGTCTATGTTTAAGATGGTAGCCGATGTAAAGACAGCTGAAACTCTTAAACTTAAAGTGCCTGATTGTGAGCTTCACATTGTTGATGTAGAGCCTACAGAGCTTCAAAAGGAGCTTGTCGATGAATTATCCGACAGAGCAGATGAGGTTAATTCAGGCTCCGTAGATCCGTCACAGGATAATATGCTCAAAATTACCGGTGACGGCAGAAAGCTCGGTCTTGACCCCCGACTTATTAGTCCCGATTTTGAGGATAATCCAAATACAAAGCTGAATGTGTGTGTAAACAATGTATTTGACATTTATACAGACACAGCAAAAGACAAGCTTACTCAAATTGTTTTTTGTGACCTCGGTGTGCCGTCAAAAAACACAGGTAATGACTCCTCCAAAGAGCAAAACGATAACAAGAGTGTGGCGGAAATCGACTCTCTTGAGGAAACAGGCAAGTTTTGCGTGTATGATGACATAAGGGACAAGCTCATTGCAAAGGGCATCCCTGCGACTGAAATAGCATATATACACAATGCAAAAACCGAAGCTCAAAAGTCTGAATTGTTTTCAAAGGTCAGAAGCGGTGAAGTGAGAATTTTACTCGGTTCAACGGGCAAAATGGGAACAGGCACAAATGTGCAGGACAGAATCATTGCTCTGCACGATTTAGATGTTCCGTGGCGACCGGCAGACCTCGAGCAGAGGCGTGGCAGAATGGTCAGGCAGGGCAATATTAACGAAAAAGTGCATTTGTACAGATATGTTACCAAAGGCACTTTTGATGCGTACAGCTATCAGCTCCTCGAAACCAAGCAAAAATTTATAAGTCAGGTTATGACTGACAAAGCTCCTGCACGCAAGTGTGCCGATGTTGACCAAGCGGCTCTTTCATATGGCGAAATTAAGGCTCTCTGTACCGGCGATGACCGTATCCGTGAGAAGCTCACGCTTGATAACAGAGTAAAGGAGCTTAACTCTCTCAAAGCTGATTACAACAATACAAAATATGAGCTTGAAGATGCTGTTGCGGCTTATCCCGAAAAACGCAAGCAACTCCTTTGTACTATCGGCAACATAAAATCCGATATCGATAATGTTAAGTCATTTGTCGATAAGGACGGTAAACTTATTTGCAAATTAACTTTAGGTTCTCAGACTTTTAACCTGAAGAACGATGAGGAACGAAAAAATGCTGCCAAAGCTCTTACAACTGCTGTTGCTCAGGTAAGAATAGCCGACAACAGAAAGAAGCAGGTTAGCGTTGGCAACATTTGCGGATTCGATATAAGCGTTATAAACAACGGAAATGTGTATGATGACATTTTAGTTACAATCAAGGGTAAATATTCATATTCTGCTCAGCTCGGTGTTTCTGCTGTGCATAACCTCAGTAAAATAGAGGGGTTGCTGTACAAAACCGAAAGTGTTCTTGATTACAGTCAGAATTCTCTTAACAAGCTTGACCTTGATTACAAAACAAGTGTTGCCCTGCTTGAAAAGCCTTTTGAATATGAAGCGGAATTGCAGGAAAAGTCAGCACGCCTGTCTGAATTAACAAAGATTTTGAACATTGAGCTTGCTCACCAAAAAACAGAATCAAAGTCCAAAACACATTACTTTGGTAAGGATAAAATCCTCGGCAGGAACAAATCTTCAAAGCAAGTTCAGAATAAAACAGTTATGAAATCAGAGCCTAAAAGGAGTGAACCTGAATTATGATAGTTTACGCACAAGGCGATATAACAAAATTTGATGTAGATGCTATTGTAAATGCATCCAACGGTTTTGGTTATATGGGAGGTAAAAGATGTGTTAATGAATTACATAGAGGAGTTGCAGAGAGCATTCAATTTGCATCTTGCGGTGCTGTTGAACGGCTTGCAAGAGCAAAATGTAAGGCACACTCCTTTTTTGGTTATTCACCCGGAACTGTTTTTGTGACTGATGCTCCAAATCTTGAGTGTAAAAAAATAATACACGCAGTTACTATGCGTACTCCGGGTAGCAAAGCAAAAATCAAAAAAATTAAAGATCTGATTCCAAAGATAGTAGCGGTAGCTGAAAACTTAAACATAAATTCAGTAGCCATACCTTTACTTGGTTGCGGAACAGGTGGACTTGACAAAAAAACCGTTCAAAATTTATTAGCTCATAATCTTATAAGTGACAAAGTGACATTTTATATTGTTACTTCAC
>ERZ1027070.462-NODE-462-length-18450-cov-10.001522_pt1 | contig 18450 bp, 16 predicted proteins | sample MGYA00519419_ERZ1027070 | MGnify/ENA primary metagenome ERZ1027070 (study PRJEB26926, sample SAMN06164837) | human gut metagenome | biome: ENVO:00009003; feature: ENVO:2100002; material: ENVO:00002003 | host: Homo sapiens | place: USA | collected 2012 ...
ACGAGATTGCCTCTTGTCTCGTGGGCTCGGAGATGTGTATAAGAGACAGTAACAATAGCATTTCAAGTTTTACTCAATATTTGGTAATTTTTATATAAGATTGTGTAAAAGTAAGTACAATTTTATTTGGCATTGCATTATTCTGTGTTTTGTACTACAATGCAGATAAGCCAATAACGGCGAATAATGATCATTATTTTATAAGGAGGATTTCATTATGGCATACGTAATTTCTGATTCATGCGTTAGCTGTGGTACATGTGCTGGTGAGTGCCCAGTAGGAGCTATCTCTGCTGGTGATTCACAGTACGTAATCGATGCAGATTCTTGTCTCGATTGTGGTACATGTGCTGGTGTTTGCCCAACTGGAGCAATCAGCCAGGGCTAATTTTTAGCATACTGTAAGAAATAAAGACGACCTGTTATGGGTCGTCTTTTTTTGTGTTGTAATCGTCTTTGTATTGTAATCATTTTTATGCTGTAAGCGTTTTTGCAGTAATTATTTTTATAGTGTAAGCGTTGTCATGCACGCTTTACAGTCTCACCGGATTAAGCTCAGGCGTATGCGTCTTGTCGCGCCCCTTCTTTCCCTTGGTGTCTGCAGCGCTTATTTTTGCATCTGCAGGCATGTCCGCGTTCCTTTTCCTGGAAAAAAGCCCCTTTCTGCGCAGATTTCCGCGTATGGCAGCATCCAGCTTTTTATATCTCTCCTCCTGCGCAATATCCTGTTCGCGCATCAGATAGTTCATTTCCTTTAATATCCGCTCCTGCACCTCAGTGGATATCTGCTGACTCAGCTCCTCATTGTTCAGTGCTATGGCTCTCCCCACGATATTGCTCATCAGCTCGCGAAACTCATCCATACGCTCATCTGCCGTGCGGCTTCGATATGTATGATTGTATCCCGGAAGTTCATCGTGATATGCCGGATTATACCCTGACATCTCCTGTTTCACCGTCTGATTTGTGATATTCGTGTAATTTACAGGCTGCACTGATTTTTCCATAGCCGCAGGATTCGGTGGATTTAATGGCTCACCCGGTGCATCCGAATGAAGCATATCACGGATTGCGCGAAGCTGATACCCCTTCTCCTTAAGCTCCTTTATCCTCAAAAACTGTTTTATATTGTCTCTTGTATAGTATCTGTGACCAAGTTCATTTCTAGGCACATCAAGTCCCAGCTCATCCTCCCAGTAACGCAACACATGAGTCTCCACATCCACAGCAGCTGCCGCATCGGAAATCATGTAACGTACTTTCTCCAAATTGAAGTCCTCCTGTCTGAAATTATATTTTATTCGCTATACGCTTTTGGCACATCGAAAAGAACCAGCACTGCGAAAAAAGTTATATCGCTGTACTGGTTCAATTATAGCCTTGATAGAACTCTCATTCAATTGGTTTCGGTCGCAACTTTCGACATATAACTCTCTGTCTTAAGCTATCCAAACAGCTCCTTGAGAGCCTGTGCATTCTGTGCATCCGCAGATTTCCTGTTCTCCTGCTGTATCTGCGTATAAACCTCCTTGCGGTAAATCGGCACCTCCTTCGGTGCACTTACACCGAGCTTAATCTGGTCGCCTCTGATTTCCAGAATAGTAATCTCGATGTCATTATTAATCACCAGAGATTCACCCTTTTTTCTTGTAAGAGCCAGCATACTATTCACCCGCCCTTTCTTTTTTCCCTTTTATAATGTCATAAATCGGGAAGTGCACCTTGTAGTCATCCTCAACTATAAGCTGTGCTGCTTTGTTGCTGTCGGTATTGACAACAATAGGAGCCTTTAAATTGCAGGCAATCTTTGTGATGTCGCTAGGCACATTTACAGTGACGATCACATACATATTCTCCTCATTCAGATCTCCAAGAGGCGCAAGAAGCTCCTCGTTGACCGTCGGCTTGTAGTCCGGCATGATGATATCCGGTGTCATGACAGGAAATGCAATGTCTCCATCATCCATCGATTGAAGCCACATGATAGACTTCTTATCATTCTCCTTCTCCGAATTGTATATCAGAGTGTAGTTTTTCAGCTCCGAAAAGCCTATCATCCCTTTCTCCATTGTGATGATTTTGTCCTGTGGGATGTCAATTTCCCCAAATATTCTCGTTTTTGCCCTCATGGCTTCCTCCTTTTCGCCCGCTCCGCGAGCGTTATATAATCCGGTAGCTGTGTACCGTTTTTAAAATCCTTACAGATAATCAAGCAATGTCTGTGAGTTTGCCTTTGATGCCGCTGTCAGACTGGACTGATATGCATTGTACATAGCGTAAAAATCAATGATTATATCAGAAATATCCCTATCCTCATTTGTCGATTTAAGCTCCTCTATGGTCGTCTGCTGCTCCTCAACTCTGTTCTTGATGAGAGTGAGGCGGCTCTTTGTGCTTCCCGAATTGGTGAGTGCCAGATTTACCTTATTCAAATGATCATCAAAGCGTGTGATGTACTGGCTGTAGGTCTTTTGCAAATTGTTGTCGGCATAGTCAGCCTCCTGCTCTGCAGCCTCTAAATATGTCTTAAGCTTTGCCTGTGAATCCTTGTCAGAGTACTGCTGTTGCTGCATCATCTTCTTTATCTGTGAGACCTTGTCGTGAGCATTGACAGCATTCTGAACTACATCAATCAACTCATCCACATCACGCTTGATGCCTGTATCCATGACGTCCTTCGCCTGTGTATTGACAGTGATATCGGTGCTGTTTGCCACTGTGTATTTGATTTCCTGACTTGAAAACTTAAAATCCACTACCTTTGATGGATCGGAGTATATGATATCTCCTGCTGCATCATGGGGTACATTGCCACCTGCATCGAGTGTCACAGCATTTGTAATATCCTTGCAGTTGTAATAATACTCAGGTCTAGCATCACTGCTGTCAAAGCCTGTCTTTACATATGTGACAGACAGCTTCTTTTCATTATTCTTAATTGAAGCAGCTACATTTTTACCAAAAACAAATTCACCGGTTTCCTGTATATATGCCGTATCATCAGCAGAGAGCTTTGATGGGTCAAAATCAGACACACTCTTGTATACAGTATAATCTGTGCCCTGTGTCAGCTCTTTTCCATCGATAGAAAGCTTCACATCATCTGTCGTATTACCGTAGCCCAGACGGATTCTCTGGAAGCTGTGCTCTGTGACATCTGTGGTACAGTCAGGTGTTGCCGCATTTATACTATTTGGAACAGTCACGCCATTTGTATAATACCGCTTCTCTGACAAATCAGCGGCAGAAAACTCCTGTGTTATCTGATATGTGCTCTTTGTGTCCTTCTGGAATGTGAGCTTTGATGATGTGCGGTAGCCCGTAAATACCGTTCTTCCTGCGTAGTCTGCATTGCCCTCTGTATACACCTGCTCTGACAGCGCTGTAAGCTGCTGTAATATAGTGTTTCTGACATCAGCTGTGAGCGTATCTGTAGAGCCGTTTACACACTGTGTACGGATATCTGTGAGGAGTGATTTCATGTTGCTAAGGGCTGTCTGTGTGACATCCATCCACGAAGAAGCATCCGGGATATTGTTGTCCTTGTACTGGTCAAGATGCGACAGGCTGGTCGACAAGCGAAGCGATCTGATTGCGATAACCGGATCCTCTGATGCCTTGGATATCTTCTTTTGAGTAGTCATCTGGGTATTGTATTTGTCCACCAAAACCTTTGTTGAATTGATATTTGTCTTGGTATTTCCCATTATCATATTGTTTGTGATTCTCATATTATGCCTCCCGCTTCTATGCCACGCCCGTATCGTTTATGAGCTTATCAAGCATCTGGTTCATAACCGATATGATTTTAGATGCCATATTGTATGAATACTGGAACTTCACGAGGTTTAATGCCTCCTCATCCTCATCCACACCTGATACCGATGTTCTTTGGTTTGCAATAGTCTGCTCCAGATTGCTATAGAGCTTGTTGTAGGTCTCTGCCTTTTCCGTATCCACTGACACATTGGAGATGATTGTCTCAAGGAATGATTCCGCTTTATCGCCTCTGTATACTGTTTTCTCCGACTGCAGCTTCTTTAACTCATCAACTATATCACATGAATCTGTCTTGACATAGTCTGTGGAAGTCGCAAAAAGCGATACATCGTTCATCACATCCTTGTTTACGGAGAAATTGGCCGCTGTCATCCTGTAATACGTGTTGGAGCTGCTGTTTATTGTGGCAGTCTGTCCATCAGGCAGCTTGCTGTAAGCCTCTGATTCCGAGAAATCATATACCTTGGCTGTGTTTGTGATTGCTTCAAAAAATGTAGGTGGTGTATCCCCATTCAGATTCTGTCCTTTGCTCTCTATCTGATTGAACATCTCTGAAAAATTTCTGACAAACTCGTTGAGCTGTGTCATATAGTAAGGGATTCCCCTCGCATTTATTGCAGAGCCCGCATTTAAAAGATATCCCTCTGCCACAGTCTTTTCAGGGTCTGCTACGGCCTTGTCCTTGCTCAGATTAAATGTTACAGACTTGATATTGCCCTGCGCATCCACCTGTGCCTCCCAGCTGTCATAGCTGTAGCTGATATTATTTACAGTGATTTTGCCGTCCTTGTCCGGCAGATTGAGTGATTTTATATTGTCTATTGATATATTCTCCACTGTGAGCGAATACGAATCAGCCTTTGTGACCTTACCCTTGAAATTCTCCAGATTATCACCGTCTCTCACCTCAAAGAGAGCTTTCAGGCTTCCCCCTGCGGTTCCGGCTGTCGCGGAAAACTCCATCTTAGTATCTTCCCAATATATTTTATACAGATCGTCGTTGTCTGTCTGATTGTTTTTCGTCTTTGACGACTCACAGATGAGCTTTCGGTAATCCTTGCCCTCCACAACCTTCTCTCCATTTATATAGAGCGAGAAATTTGTGCCGCCCAAGTTGTCTCCATTGGTGTTTTGCACCTCTGTCTCATTATAAGATACATTAACAATCTTGGACAGGCTGTCGATGAGATTCGCCCTCTCATCCCTAAGTGAGCTGGCCTCGACACCGGTTCCTGTCTCTATCTGGTTAATCTCCTTATTTAACAGTGAAATTTTCTCACTGATTGAATTGATTTTGTCTACGTTGTTTCTGATTTCTTCGTTGCAGTCATCCTGCAGCTTTGAGAGATTGTCACTCATCTGGTTGAAATATGTACAAAGACTCTGTGCACTGCTGATAAACTGATTTCTCACTGTCTTGTCGGACGGCTTGCTGCGCAGTGTATCAAGGTCTGAAAACATCTGTGAAAAAACACTCGAAAAGCCCTTAACCGATGAGCCGTTATCCTTAAAGTAGTTCTGAATCTGTTCCATGTAATACAGCTTCTGCTCATAGCGTCCATAGCAGGAATTGTTTTCCCAGTATTTATTGTCGTAGTACAGGTCACGCTGCTGTTTGATTGAGGTGACTGTAACACCTGTGCCGACGCTTCCGTAGCGGGCTGTGACATTTATGGCATCCTTTGCCTGCAGGGTAGCCTCCTGCCTGGTGTATCCGGTCGTCTTGACATTGGCTATGTTGTTTGCAGTTGTATTGGTCGCTACCTGAAATGAGCTCAGAGCGCTTGACCCTATATGTAATCCAAAAAATGTTGAAGCCATACTGACTCCTCCTGTTCATACTCTCTTGTCGTATCCTAAAACTATATGAGCTGTACTATGAGCTCAGTCATCTGACTGATTACAGTGATAAAACGGCTTGATGCGTTGTATGCTGACTGATACTTGATCATGTTTGTCAGCTCCTCGTCACTCGACACACCCATTATCTGGTTTCTCTGGTTGTCTATGGCCGCTGCTGTCGATGTCATAGTGTCTGATGACGCCTTATATATGCTGCCGTTTGTTCCGAGATGCGAGATTATCTTGTCATAATATCCCTCAAAATTGCACTTCGACGTATCCTTTGGGTTGATGTATAGATTCTCTGCTGACCACGCCTTTGTAATCTGGTCTGCAAGACCATAATTTGCGGATCCGTCCTGCTTGTATGACGGCATCAGTGTCACCTGCGCTGCAAGCTTTGGATTTACTGAAACATTTCCAAGCTTGTACCATGATGAGTTGTTAGCCTTTGTCTCATCATTGTATACATAAAACTGTTTGCCATCTATTTCCATCTGCGTGTAACGGTCATATCCTTCTCTTGCAAAGAGCTCATGCGGTGGCAGGCTGCCATCAGCTCCTACCGAGCAGTTTGCCGTATCCAAAACCGTGTATGTGGTACCGTCTGCCGCTGTGTATGTGGTATTCGGACAAAATATATCGTTCATGGCCATCATGATGTTTCGCGCCAGATATGATATCTCGGCCTGTGTCTCCATGACCACATTGTCCTCCACCCTACTGTAATTCTCCTCGCTCATGAAATCATAGGTGCCATACTCTGAGCCTCTTGATACAAGGAGTGCCTTCAGGCTTCCTATATCATTATTCAGGCTGGTTGCTATGTTGGTGGTCTGCGTGCAGCCGACTCTTTCAGCCAGCGCTGACGGCAGCGCAACGTCGCTAAACACCGGCATATAGCTCTCCTGTGTAGTAATATGAGGCCAGTACGGTGTATAAAAGCCTGTACCCTTTTCCTCGGTCAGGCCTATATGGTTACACTTGTTATCCTGTACAAACTGCTGTCCCTCGAGCTTGATACGCACGTAGCCGGTGGAATCCTCCTCAGCCTCTATCTTAGCGTAACCTGCGAGCTCATCAATCAGACTGTCCCTGGCATCGCGCGCTGTCATGGCAGTCTCTACACCGCCTGACTCTGTCTTTTGAATCTCAAGGTTGAGCGCATAAATCTTGTCGCCGATTTCGTTGATTCTGTCAACCTGGTCTTTAATTTGTAAGTTGATATTTGACTGGTATTTCTGAAGATCAGAATAAACCGTATTGCATCTGGTCAGAAAAAGCTCGCTCTTTTGGATAATAAGGTTCTGATTCGTCGAATTCGTCGGATCCTTGCCATACTCCTGAAAAGCCTGCCATAGCTCTGATATACTCTCCTTAAACTCAGCACCGTTCATCTCCTGCATGATATCCTCCACATATGATGTGGTGCTGTAAAGTGTCGAGTAAAAGCCCTTTCGACCATTCTCCTGCCTATACGATTTATCTAAGAATATATCCCTGACATGTGCCACATCCGATACGGAAACACCCAGTCCGCTCTGCTGGATGTTGGTGCCTGCTGTAGGGTTATTTCTGGTGATATAATGTTTGTCTGAAAATCTTACCTGCTGGCGCACATAGCCTGTCGTATTGACATTGGCCATGTTGTTTGCCGTTGTATTAAGAGCATTCTGCGAGTTTTTAAGTCCGGAACTACCTACGTAAAAACTTCCGAATCCATTTGCCATGTTCCTGTCCTCCCGGTTAATGATTATTGCTTTGCATCAAAACCGCTGCTGCCTAAGATATCGCCTGTGTTATATGCATTTCTGTCATAATTGGCGGTCTCCGGCGCCTGTTTCATGCTCTTGAACAGGGTGATGTCAAACTCTGTAAGCTCTATTGCCTGAGCAAGTAATTGTGAGTTTAAATCGTTGATTTCTTTCATCTGTGCAGCTGCTTCAATCAGACTGTCGCGCGCTGCCGTAAGCTTCGCCTGAATATCCGGCTGTGTACCGAGATATCCAATCAGCCTTGTGACTGTCATCTTCTCATCTGATTTGCCCAGTACATTGGCAATATCTGTGAGAAGTGAAACCTGCTTATTGCTCATAATAAGAAGCTCATCGCCTGCCTGCTGATCCAAATCAGTCAGTGCTTCAAGCGCAGGGATATCGGCATCTATGATTATCTGACGTTTCTTCTCCCCATTTGCAGCGAGTGTTCTGTATACTTTTTCTTCCTCTGTGAGCACATTTATAAGCTCTTCCACTAAACTAGCCACTATAAAATCCTCTTTTACCTTTGATATATGATATGATTATCATATTACAGAGAGTTGTACCTCTCTAACAGCTTGCTGGCGAAATCATCTCCACTGACCTCATACTGTCCGGAGTCTACCATGTTCTTAAGCAAAGCGACTTTATCTTCCCTGATGTCCGAAGCCTCTGATACTGCTTTTTTCGCAATCTGGTAATCTCTACCGGCCTGCGAAATTGATACCTGATCAGACATCCTCGACGCGCTTTGTGTCTTTGCTGTCTTTGTTGTTCTTGATACGCCATACAACTGGGCTATCTGATTATATGCATCTATACGCATAACAGGATCTCCTTTCTATTATATTTCATCCTTGAAATATGTAAATTTTGCTTCCTGACATATTTATCGGATGTTTTTTTTATTTCTTTATAGACCGTGGAAAATTTTTGGTTACCGTTCGCATCCGCCTGTGAGAATCGTTGTGATGTGAGTGGATTTAATCCCCTCTGTCACTGTCTGCAAAAGTATGCGGTATGTATCTTCCACAAGCTCACAGTCCGACGGTTCAATCCCAAGCTCTGCTGCTTTTTTAAGAATGAACCTGACCTTGTCATCATCATGCTCCACCGCATAGATATCATCAAACATACCCGCATAGTATCTGTCTAAAAATCTGCGCTTTGCAGCTGTCTCGATTTTAGTGCCTGATGTGGTAAGCACATACAGCTTCGTGCCTTTTTCCTTTGCCTTCATGGCATACTCCTTTACCTGCATCACAGGACGGCACCACTCATATGTATCCTCACCATGCTTACTGCAGTAGTCTGCCCACTGCACATCTGACATTCCTATCTGAAATTTTCCGTTTACCTTGTAGCACGGACTGCTTAAAGTGCCGTCTACGTCTATGAACATTGCCTGCATAGTGTCTGCTCCTATATAGTTAGTTTATGTTGCTATAATAACATGATTAAAGGGTCAAAAGGTATTTTGCCCCTCATTTATGATTAATCAGTGGAAATTTCCTTAATCCTACCTGCTCATATCATAATAGCGCGCATATATTCCATCCTGTGCCAAAAGCTCCTCATGTGTGCCTCTTTCAGCAATGCCACAGTCAGCTACCACGAGAATTTCGTCCGCATTTCTGATTGTCGAAAGTCTGTGGGCAATTGTGATAGTCGTTCTGTCCTTTGCCAGCTCCTCAAGACTTTTCTGGATAAAGCGCTCGCTCTCATTGTCAAGGGCACTGGTTGCCTCATCAAGTATTAGCACAGGCGGATTTTTAAGGAACACCCTCGCAATGGAAATCCTCTGCTTCTGACCTCCGGACAATCGGGTGCCTCTCTCTCCGACAAACGTATCATATTTATCCGGCAGTTCCATGATAAAATCGTGGATATTCGCTTTTTTGGCCGCATCTACAATCTCATCCATCGTCGCATCCGGTTTTCCATAGGCTATATTGTCCTTTATACTTCCGCCAAACAGATAAACATCCTGCGAAACCAGTCCAATCTGCGAGCGCAGGCTCTCAAGCGTGAGCTTTCTCACATCATTTCCATCTATTGTGACCCTGCCATCCGTTACATCATAAAACCGCGGAAGCAGTGAGCATATTGTAGTCTTTCCGCTTCCTGACGGTCCAACAAGCGCAATTGATTTTCCTGCCGGTATCTCAAAGGATACGTGCGAAAGCACCGGTGTATCATCATCGCTATAGTGGAACGAAACATCCTCGTAACAGACATTTCCCTTTACATTTTTAAGCGGTTTTGCATCAGCAGCATCAACTATATCCGGCTCAGTTTCCACCACCTCTAAGAATCTTCTAAAGCCCGAAAGTCCCTTCTGCATCATCTCAGTCAGCTCTACAAGTATCTGGATAGGACTGATAAAGATGCCTATATACAGCGCATACATAGCAAGGTCGGATGCCTCCATCCTTCCATGCGCTATCAAAAAACCACCAAATACCAGCGTAACAAGATACATCATCCCCTGGAAAAATGCATTTCCGCTCATAAAGCTTCCCATACATCTGTAATTTGCATCCTTTGAAATCAGGAAATTTTCATTACTTCTGTTAAATTTTTCCTGCTCGATACGCTCATTGGCAAATGACTGTACCACCCTTATGCCCGCCAGAGTATCCTGAAGACTCGAATTAATATCACCGATTTTTCTCCTGTTATCCATAAAGGTTTCCTGCATTTTCTTATTCTGGCCATATGAAAATACAAGCATAAGCACCACAAGAATAAGCATAGGAACCGCAAGCATACGGTTTATCATAAACAGAAAAATGAACGAACCGATTATCTTTATAAGCGATATAAAAAGATTCTCCGGTCCATGATGCGCAAGCTCCGATATATCAAACAAATCGGATACGAGCTTGCTCATCATCTGTCCTGAATTATTCTGATCATAATACGAAAAAGAAAGCTTTTCATATTGGTCGAAAAGCTCCTTTCTCATGTCGCGCTCCATCCTCGCTCCCATCATGTGCCCCGCATATGTCACATAATACCTGCACGCAGTCTGTATGATATATGCCACCAAAAGGCCTATTGTAATAGGAATCAGCGCAGAAATGATTTTTCCCGGTGCTCCTGCAAAAAGGGTTTTGGTCAGCGTGCGAAGCAGCTGCGGAAACGCCAGATCTATGGCACTGATTATTGTTGCGCAAAGCAGGTCTATGAAAAAGACTGTTTTGTAGGGTTTATAGTATTTGATAAATTTCTTTAATGTTTGCATTGTGTTCTCCTGGGATGTTCTTTTTAAAACAATTTGTTTCTCAACGTACATCATTATATATAGGTAAACCTATATATGCAATAGGATAACCAATGAAAACACAGGATAACACCTGATAAATAACATAGCATTTCGTTTGTAGACGAAATCTATGCGAAATTTCCATATTGTTATGCGAAATCCATGTGAAATCACAGTTGTTATATTTCGCATAATGACATATAATATAATCAAAGTATTGCTATTAAATTATTATGCGGAGGTGCCACATGGAATATTTATCTTGCTCAGATGCATCAAAAGCAATGGGATTTTCTGTACGAAGAATCCAGCAGATGTGCAAAAACGGTGAATTGCCTGGTGCAATAAAGGAAGGACGTAAATGGTTAATCCCTGACGAAACCATACACATGAATCATTTCGCGAAAAATAAATCTCTGCCAATAGGTGTATCTGATTTTAAGCTTGCAACCACCGGCTATTATTATGTAGATAAGACTCTGATGATACGTGATTTTCTGGATAAAAAGCCGATGGTATCTCTTTTCACACGCCCAAGGCGTTTTGGAAAAACTCTGAATATGGATATGCTGCGCGTATTTTTTGAAAAAACAAACGAGGATACATCTGTTTATTTCAAAGACAAACAGATATGGCAATGCGGCGATTACTACACTAAACACCAAGGACAGTATCCTGTCATTTTTTTGACGTTCAAAGATGTTAAAAGCATGACCTGGGAAGAAACCTTTCAGAAAATCCGCAGGCTTATATCTCTAGAATTTATACGACATAACGAGCTTGAGACAAGTTCTGTTTTAACCTCTTACGAAAAGGAACAATATCATCTTCTTGCCGGAGACAGCGGGGATGAAGTCGATTGTCAGATGGGTCTGCAGCTTTTATCATTACTGCTTCATAAGCATTATGGAAGGGAATGTATCATTATCATTGATGAATATGACACACCCATCCAGCAGGGGCATACCTGCAATTTCTATCCGGAAATAGTAAATTTCATGCGCAATTTTTTCTCAGGAGGACTCAAGGACAATCCACACCTTGCCTTTGGCTTTCTTACAGGAATACTGCGTGTAGCAAAGGAAAGTATCTTCAGCGGCATGAACAATCTGAAAACCTATTCTATTCTCGATGATGGCTACAGCTCTTATTTTGGTTTTACTGAAAAAGAGGTAAAAGACATGCTGCGATACTATGGAAAAGATGATAAATATAATGAGCTCAGCGAATGGTACGATGGATATCGTTTTGGCAATACAGAAATCTTTAATCCATGGTCTGTAATCAATTATATCTCTGACAACTGCTTTCCGAAAGCATTCTGGCAATCCACCGGCAGCAATGAGATAATCGGAGAAATTATCCAGGCAGCTACGCCTGAAATTACCAAAGACCTTTATAAGCTGCTCTGTGGTGAAAAAATCGCAGCCTATATTGATACCGGTGTTATCTATCCCGAGGTTCAGAATAATCCATATAGTATATACAGCTTTCTTTTGGTAGCCGGATACCTGAAGGTTGCCAATATTTATCCGCAAAGCGATGGAAATTTCATGTGTGACGTTGCTATTCCGAACAAAGAAATTACTTTTGTTTACGAAAAGGAGGTTCTAAACCGCACCAACCAAAATAGCCTTGCCATATCTATCAGTCAGGCTATCTTTTCCAAGGACACGCAAAAACTCCAGGCTCTGCTGGAGGATTTTATGGTAAAAAGCATTTCTTCTATTGATGGAGCTAATGAAGGCTTCTATCACGGAATGATGCTTGGTCTTTGTGCCATACTTGGAAACCGCTACAAGATACGCTCAAACCGCGAATCAGGCCTCGGTCGATTTGATATTCAGCTTATGCCTTTAACAAAGGGAATGCCCGGATTTATCTTTGAATTTAAACACACTAAAGATGAACATACCGATTTATCTGCATTAGCCGACAGCGCCCTGCAACAGATAGAAGCAAAGAAATACGACACAGAGCTGCGCGATAATAGTGTGAATTCAATTATAAGCATCGGTATTGCTTTTAGAGGGAAAAGTGCTGTGGTGAGGAGAGGCTAAAAATCTCACCGAATATTAGTATAATCCAAAAAGAAGCACATGCAGCTTGCCACCCTATCACCATCATTGCGATACAAATGAGGCTGATCGGTCTCAAACTTATACACCTGTCCCCTATGGATTTCCTGCACATGGTCGTGACACTCGACTGTCAGCACACCGTCTGTGACTGTAAGATATTCGCGTGTTTTCTCGCCGTGCCCACCGCTTGTATACACGCCACCCGGTTCCACGTCAATACGGTATACCTCGACCTCCCTTGAGTCCTCGTATGGGAAGCAGGTCCATACCCTGTACTGTCCCAAAAGCTCCTTTGTCGGTACCAGATCATCCGGAGATATGAGCGCATAGTCCACTCTCGGCGGATCTATAAGTCTTTGAAACTCAATTCGCAGACCGCTTGTGATTTTACCAAGCACTCCGATAGATGGATTTGCTGTGCCCTTTTCTATCTGAGCAAGCATGCTTTTACTCACACCGGTCTGTTCCGCTACCTGGTCTAAGCTCATGCCCTTTGACTGGCGTATTCTTTTTAAATTTTCAGATACATTGTGTGACAGATAATCCATACTCATATCTCCGTTTGCTTTTAATTCTCTAACTATACTGTTGATAATCATATAAGGTAACTATTCGTAATAGTTACCTTACATGTTGTATTTTATAAGTTTTACAGTGCCCTGCGATACAGCATCTCGATATCGCACTGGCGTGAAGCCCTTGGATTGACAGCAATGTTGCCGCTCTTCATGGCATCGACAGCCATCGGCTCTATCCTGCTTTCTATCTCTTCCTTTGTGACTGTTCCGGTTTTGCTGGCATTGTTGATTGCGATGGTCAGATTCTCAGGGATTCCGATGTCTGTGCAAAGCTCCCTGATTGCATCTACCAGCATCATCGGCTCAAATTCGTCCGCATATGCAGGAATCGGGCTTATATCATTGTAGATGGTCTGATACTTTCCATGATCTGCAAGTGCATTGTACTCTGCGATTACAGGAAGCAGCACTGCGTTTGCCACTCCGTGAGGCACATCGAAAAATGCGCTGACCGGATGGCTCATTGCATGCACATTTCCAAGCCTTGCAAACGAGAATGCTATTCCTGCAAAAAGTGAGCCTGTCATCATAGCTTCTGCAGCCTCGATATCGTTTCTGTTTGCTACAAATCTGCGGATATTTTTTCCGATAAGTGCCATCGCTTTTTCTGCCAGTGCATCAGAAAATGGCGAAGCTGCTGTGGATACATACGCCTCCTCGGCATGGATAAATGCATCAATTCCGCATGCTGCCGCTACGCTTGCCGGTGCTGTTGTGATGAGTTCTGCATCTAGTATTGCATATTTTGGCAATATCTCGTAGCTGAATACTGTGAGCTTATAGTTTCTGCTATGATCTGTGATTACAGAGAATGCTGTCACCTCTGAGCCGGTTCCTGCGGTGGTTGGTATCGCAATGAGCGGTACGATTGGTCCCGGCACCTTGTGTGCTCCCTCATAGTCTGTGACGCTTCCGCCATATTTGGCAACCACACCCACTGCTTTTGCCACATCCATCGGTGAGCCACCTCCGAATGCCACGATAAAGTCTGCGCCCGACTCCAGGTATTTTGCTGTGGCTTTCTCCACTGTTGTGACAGATGGATTTGCCTCTATATCTGTAAAAGTGTCTGCTTTTATGTCAACTGATGCCAGATAATCTGCTGCCTTTTTTACAAGTCCCATCTTCTCAAGATGAGGTCCTGAAATGATGAGTGCATGCTTACCTCCAAGCTTTTTGGCTATTTCCGGCAGCTTTGAGAGACTGCCCTTTCCCACTGTGATGTCCTGTGGCACCGAGAAATTAAATGTTTCCATATATAACCTGTCCTTTCCGAATTTTTGTATCTCATTTCATTTTCATGTATATAATTTTACGCTTTTTGCGTTTTATTTTGCCTGTTCTTACATCCCGTTTTTCAATCTTACGTTTTTGGATGTACTAGCTTGCTTTCTTGGCAAGTACCCTGTCTATTGCAGCATCGATAACCTTATCCAGTTCAACCTCATCTGCCTCCGGCATAAGTGTTGCAGCATCCTCATCTGAGATGAGCTCAACAAGTGTACCAAATGACTCCTTGTATTTCTTTTTACAGAAGACGAAGAATACCACGCCGAGCGCACACCATGCAAGCACGATGCCCCACTCCTGGACGATAAGTGTTCCGCCGCTTCCCGGTATACAGTACATGGCAACCATGAAGCCTGACATGATAACTGCCATTGTTCCAAAGAACTTGTATGCAGGAACCTTGTATGGTCTTGGCATATCAGGCTCTTTCTTACGTAAAATTATAAATGAAAGAGCAACCATGCAGTATGCCACGCAGCATCCAAAGTTGCCGGCATCACTGATCCATACGAGCATCTTTCTGCCTGCAAAAGGTGCAAGCATTGTGAGAGATCCGATGAGAATCAGTGCATTGATTGGTGTCTTGTGCTTTGGATGAAGCTTTGCAAAAAACTTTGGAATCATATATGACTCTGCCATTGAGTACATGGCACGCGAGCCACCGAGCAAAAATGAGTTCCATGAGGTTACGATACCGCACATTCCGCCGACTATTATAACCTTTGCCATTATCTTTGTGTTGAATGCGGCAGCCATTGCATCTGCTGTGACAAGTCCTGTTGCCTGCTCTGAATCAACAATTGCCTGTGGGCCCATGACAAGACCTACCGCAACAATGACAAGTGCATAGAACACAACTGCCAGAACTACTGATAAGATAAGTATTGAGCCGATTTTCTTTGCCGGAACATTGATCTCCTCAGCCGCCTGAGGTATTACGTCAAATCCGATAAAGTAAAATGGTGACAGAGCTGCCACTCCGATAATTGCCTTTATGTTCAGACCTGCAGAGCTGCCTGCAAACATCTGTCCGTCCAGGTTATCAACTGTTCCATTGATTACCGATGCAATTATCAACAAAATTCCGGCGCCACCAATAATACATGTGAGCACAGTCTGCAAAATCGCTGCAGTCTTTGCGCCGATAATGTTTATCATCATAATTAAAAATGCCACAACTATCGCCACAATAAGCCATGAAGCATAGATATCAAAGCCTGCTACCGTATACAGATAGCCCTTCAAAAAGCCCGGCCACAGATATGTGATGATTGTTGGAAAAGCACACGCCTCAAAGCATGCCACACTGACATATCCAAGGATAATCATCCACGTACATATGAATGAACCTGTCGAACCCATTGCCTTGTAGCTGAATACATGCTCGCCACCGCACTGAGGCATGGCTGCTGTCAGCTCCGCGTAGGTCGTTCCCACGAAAAATATCATGATACCGCCGATTACGAAGCCGATTGCGGCACCGAGCACTCCGCCCTTTTCAATCCAGCCTCCGGTTGAGACAACCCAGCCCCAGCCAATCATGGCTCCAAATGCAATTACAAGTACGTCCCAGGCATTCAGGACTTTGTTAAATTCTGATTTTTTCTGTTCCATTACTTGTCACCTCCAGCTTCTGTCTTACTTTCATTCTCTACCACTTTTCTTGCCAGAGACTCAATAAGCTCCGCTGTGCCATCCACTCCTAACAGGCTGCTGTCTATAAGCATATCTCTGTTGTGTCTGTCGCCTCGGTTGCTTCCTGTCAGCGCCATATGACGCTTATGATAACGCTTATCCTTTTCAGTGATAAAAAGCTTGGCATCATCCTCCGACAAATTGTGGCTCTTCATTACGTTTTCAATCCTCACTTCATCCGGTGAATATATGAAAATACGTAAAATCGGTTTGTGTTCCTTTAGTATATAGTCTGCTGAACGACCGATAATCACGCATGACTCACGGTCTGATAATTTTCTGATTATGGTTTTCTGGACGTGAATTGCACGCTCTGTGAGGTCTGCATATTTGGAGAAAGAGCCTCTGACATCACCCTCTGCACCTTTTCCGGCGATGGTGATACCTTCCTCAACCTTTTCCATGATATCCTTGGGAATACCGACCTCTTTTATTATTTCATCTACAGTATCCCTGTCATAAAATTTGATTCCCAGGTCTTTAGCAACCTTTTTGCCAATCTGGTTTCCTTTAGCGCCATATTCGCATCCTATTGTAATAACAAGATGTGCCATTTCGTTCCCCTCGCTTTTCTTATATATACATCTTTATACTATGTTGATATGAAAGTTGCTAAGGTATGCATCGACGATACCTTTTGACACTTTAATCATATGTTGTTATATAAACTTGTTCCGCTTAGTTACCTATATTCTTTGTTTAAAAGAAGGGCGCACGAAGCTAATCGTGACGCCCTTGTCCTTTTATCCGGCTCGTAAAATCTGCCGCAATATATTCTGTTACCTGCCTCAAATATAATTCAAACCTTCTATGAAAGTGACTCAACAGTTTCCTTTATAATATCAAATGCCTTGTCGCACTCTTCCTCGCTTACGATAAGCGGTGGAACCATACGGATGATATGGCTTCCGATTGCTGTGATAAGCATATGACGGTCGAAGCAGCCATGCTTTACATCTACACCTGAGATTGTATCGTCAAACTCAACACCAACTAAGAGTCCCTGATGTCTTACCTCTTTTACGTGTGGAAGCTTCTCAAGCTTAGCTGCGAAATAATCACCAACCTTCTTTGCATTTCCGGCAAGATCTCTGTCAAGCAGCTCGTTTACTTCTGCAAGTGCTGCTGCACAGCATACAGGATGTCCACCAAAGGTTGTACCGTGTGAACCGGCTGAGAATGCTTTTGAAACCTCCTCTGTAGCACATATAGCACCGATTGGCATTCCACCGCCAAGACCCTTTGCCATAGAAACGATATCAGGTTTGATGCCGTAGTTCATGTAGCTCATTACAGCTCCGGTTCTGCACCATCCTGTCTGAACCTCATCGATAAGGAGGAGCATGCCCTTCTCATCACAGAACTCGCGAAGTCCCTTCATGAATTCAGGTGTTGCAGGATGAACACCGCCCTCGCCCTGTACAGGCTCAATCATGATAGCGATTGTGTTCTCTGTGCAAGCATCCTTGAAAGCCTTTAAGTCATTGTAAGGAGCGTATGAGAAGCCGTATGTCATTGGACCAAAGCCCACCTGGCATCCGTTTCCAGGCTGTCCTGTAGCTGACATAGCACCGAAGGTTCTGCCGTGGAAGCCATCCTTAGCAGTTACGATGTGATATCTGTTTGGACCATATTTCTCTATACCATATTTACGAGCCATCTTAATCATAGCCTCATTTGCCTCAGTTCCTGAGTTCTGGTAGAAAATCTTGTCCATTCCGATAGTCTTGCAGACCTTCTCAGCAAGCAGCGCCTGTGGAATGGTGTATGGATAGTTGAATGTATGCATGATGTCATCCACCTGATCCTTGACTGCTGCAACAACCTTAGGGTTTCTGCTGCCGGCATTGTTTACGGCGATTCCTGCGTAAAAGTCAAGGTATGGTGTGCCATTCTCATCATACAGATACATGCCCTCAGCAGTCTCAGCGATGAAATCGAAACGCTCATATGTCTCAATCATATACTTCTTTACTTTGTCTTTGATGTCCTGTGCTGTTAATCCTGTGTCTTTTAATCTCATAATATATTGCCTCCTAATTTAAATATCCTTGTGATTTTGATAAATAAAAAAGAGCAAAGTGCTTCACCGGTTAGCGTCTTTGCTCTTAAATATTCATAATTAATATGTAGTTGTTCTGTCTCTTATACACATC
>ERZ1027070.468-NODE-468-length-18400-cov-7.726901_pt1 | contig 18400 bp, 10 predicted proteins | sample MGYA00519419_ERZ1027070 | MGnify/ENA primary metagenome ERZ1027070 (study PRJEB26926, sample SAMN06164837) | human gut metagenome | biome: ENVO:00009003; feature: ENVO:2100002; material: ENVO:00002003 | host: Homo sapiens | place: USA | collected 2012 ...
CAGCGTCAGATGTGTATAAGAGACAGCAAGTACCTATTTAGATACAAATATACTTAATTGTTCTGGAAGTCAGATTAATACAGCGGATCGTGTATTCGTAGGGGGTTCACTTAACTGCGTGGATAGTGAGATTAGAGCGGGAAAAATAGACTTTTCAGCAATAAAGAGAACATATACAGATTCTATTGTGGTAGATAACATGAACAACACTGCGAGAATCTATGGAGCGGCGACCTTATGTGAAGATCTAACGATTCCAAGTGCTGGCACGATTATGTTTGCGGAAGGTGCAAGTATTACAAATCTGGATAAGCTTACCGTGGAAGAAGACGCGAAGATTTTTGTAAATTATAAAATGGATGAGTATGGATCTGAAAGCTATGAGAAACATACACATAATACCGAAGCGACAAAAGGTGGTACATACATAGACAGCCAAAAGCATTACGAGAATGTGGCATGTAAGGATTGCCCGATTGGATATGTAACAGAGACGAAGGTAGAACGGGAGCATACATATGAGAATGGTTTCTGTAAGGCTTGTGACGCCTACGAACCGGCTGTATTAAATTCTAATAATGCCTATGAGATCGGAAATGCCGGTCAGCTTTACTGGTTTGCCGATAAAGTGAATAAGGAGAGGTATAAATATGTAAATGCGAAGGCAGTTCTGACAGCGGATATTGTTGTCAATAAAAATGTCCTTAATGATGGAGACCTTACGAAAGATGTAGATGGATTGCGTGATTGGACACCGATACAACAATATGGTGGAACCTTTGACGGTGCACAGCATACGATCAGTGGTATATATTGTGTTTCAGACACTATTGATGAAGCAGGAATATTTCAGAATACAATCGACAATGCAATTGTAGAAAATATTGGAGTGCTAGATAGCTATTACTGTCTCAAGGAGGGTTACAATGTAGGAGGAATCGTTGGATTCAATAGTGGAATTATTAGAAATTGTTATAATGAAGGAATGGTAAGCAGCTTATATAATAATGATAACTATCTGGGTGGTATCTGTGGAATGAACGGCGGGGGGACCATTACAGGCTGTTATAATAAAGGAAAGGTTGCCAACTCTGTTTGGGGTACTAGGGCTGGTGGCATATGTGGTCGAAGTACTAATAAGATTCTTAATTGCTATAATACCGGATCAGTAACGGGAGGATATATGGTTGGAGGTATATGCGGAAGTAATGCCTCTTCCACCACTTCCGGACGGATCGAAAATTGTTATAACATTGGCACAATAAATACCATTATCAATGATAATGACGACAAAAGAAATATCGCAGTTATTGAGAATGAGACAGCAGTTGTGAAAAATTGCTATTATCTTCAGGATAACCAGATTGCAGTGGAAAATGGTGCAACCGGAATGACTAAAGATGATTTTGCCAGCGGCAAAGTTGCCTATCTCTTACAGAAAGGTCAGGACGATCCTGTATGGGGACAGACACTTGCAGACGAAGGCGGAGATCCATACCCGGTACTTGGTGGGAAAACCGTTTATCAGAATGTGACATACAGTGGATGTACAGTAGATACATCGTTGACAATTGAATATTCAAACGAAGAGAAAGATATAAAGTTTACCCATGCACTTGTGAAATCCGAGAAAGTAAATGCGGATTGTGAGAAGGATGGAATGGAAGCTTACTGGACCTGTACAAGCTGTCAGAAACAGTTCAGTGATGAAGAAGGAACAAAGGAACTCAACGAGCTTCCGGTTATTTCAGCGTTTGGACATGATTACAAAGTGGACGAGGAAAAATCAGAGGATGACACAAGAGTAACACTGATATTTACCTGCAAGAGAGAAGACTGTACAGCGGAGACGGATAAGCATGAGGTAATGGTGACATTAAATGCGCCAGATTTGCTTACCTATGATGGAACTGTCAAGGAAGCAACTGTGACACAGACACCTAAGGATGCGTTTGACTCAGTGAGCGTAAGTTATGAAAGCGTGGATAAGCGAAGAAGTGCCACACTTGTAGGAGGTAAACCGGTCAATGCAGGCGATTATAGAGCGACCGTGACGGTTGGAACAGGCGAAGATGCGGTAAGTGCATCCGTGGAATATACGATACAGAAAAAAGAGATTTCCGTTTATAGTATAGATGCATCTGATAAGATATATGATGGCGCAACGAAAGTAAAGGTTGACCATGTAACACTGATCGGAATATTGGAACCGGATGTTGTTGAAGCGGATACGACGGATCTGTATGGTGATCTTCCGGATAAGAATGCCGGTACATATACAGAAATTACACTTCCGGAACTGAAACTAACTGGAGATGATGCGGATAATTATGAATTGACTCAGCCGAAGAATCCGATGAAGTTGAATGTCAGCGTAAGTGTACAGAAAGCACCAAAGGCTCCGAACATGCCGGGGGCATCTATGGAGGTAGACTATACGAAGACTACAGTTGGTGCGGTAACACTTCCGGCAGGCTGGAAGTTTGATGATGCTGATATTGACAAGAAGTTAGATGTGGACGTGCCGGTCACAGTGACAGCGAAGTATGCTGGCGAAGATGCAGATAACTACGAAGTAGAAAGTGTCGAGATCGCACTGACACGAAAGGCATGTATGCATCCAACAATCAAGTGGATCGTCGATAAAGAAGCGACTGTAGATGCAGAAGGAAGCAGACATAAGGAATGTACGGTCTGCAATACAGTTCTTGCTACCGAGACGATTGCGAAGCTCAAAGCACAAACACCGGATGTTACCATCCGTTACACAACCCATGTACAGACATACGGTTGGCAGGGTGATGAGAACAATGCAAACAAGTGGTTTGCAAATGGCAAGATGGCAGGAACTTCCGGTAAGGCAAAGCGACTGGAAGGCATTAAAATAAGAGTCTATGGAAACGACAACCTTGGCATCCAGTACACAACGCACTGTCAGAGCTATGGCTGGTTACCTTGGTCCGCTAACGGCGAGATGAACGGAACCGAGGGCGAGGCAAAGAGACTGGAGGCAATTAAGATTCAGCTCACAGGCGCAGATAAAGAGAAGTATGATGTATACTATCGTGTACACGCACAATCTTACGGCTGGCTTGCATGGGCGGCAAATGGCGCACCTGCAGGTACAGCAGGTCTTGCGAAGAGACTTGAGGCAATCCAGATCGTAATTGTGAAGAAGGGTGAGAGCTTCGATCATGCAATCGGAAATATCCAGTCTGCCCGTGGAGAAGCATATATCGCATCATCCACAGCAAATGCGAATCCGGTTGTCACAGGTGAGAACAATGTGAACGTAGAATATCGTACACACGTACAGTCCTTTGGCTGGCAGGGCTGGAAGTACAATGGCGTGATGAGCGGAACAAGCGGTAAGGCAAAGAGACTCGAAGGCATCAACATCAAGCTTACGAACAAGCCATACAGCGGAAGCATTGTCTATACGACACATGTACAATCCATCGGATGGCAGGGCAATGAGAACAATGTGAATACATGGTTCCGTGATGGTCAGATGGCTGGAACGAGTGGACGTGCGAAGCGCCTCGAGGCAATCCGTATCGCACTGACTGGCGAGATGGCAGAACATTACGACGTATATTACCGTGTACACGCACAGACCTACGGCTGGCTTGCCTGGGCGAAGAACGGCGAAGCTGCCGGAACCGCAGGACTCAGCAAGCGTCTCGAGGGTATCCAGATCGTGCTTGTACCGAAGGGCGGTGCTGCACCGGCGAACAATTACGGTGGTGTTGTAACGACGAATAAGCAGACGTATATCAAGAAATAACATTTTTACACCCGATAAGGTATGATTCAAAGGGAATTAGAATAAAATATACCTTATCGGGTGTATTTTGTATATAAAAGAACGCAGAGGAAGGAGTGAAACGCTCCAACCTCTGCTTTTTTCATGCAATGGATTATAACATATATTTCCGCATCCAGTAGTCGACCTGGAGCAGGTAGGCAATCATCTGTGGTCCGGCCATGAGCTGACCGAACCAAGGCTTTCCATATTCCTTTGGCTCGTCGAGGAACTTTAGCACCGCAGGGATATTCAGATAGCTCCGGAGCGGCGATGCGGTGTCGGTGACGACTTCGCGCAGGCGGTTCGCAAGCACACGTTCGTATTCCGGGTGATAGGTCTTCGGGTAAGGACTTTTCGGACGGTTCATGATCGTGTCCGGCAGGTATTTGGCGGCACAGGCACGGAGCAGGCTCTTCGGGACGCCGTCCTTGGCTTTGATCGACCAAGGAACATTGAATACATAGTCGATGACACGGTAATCGGCGAATGGCACTCTGGCTTCGAGTCCGTGCTGCATGGACGTGCGATCCATCCGGTCGAGGAGCGTCTGCATGAACCAGCGGATATTCAGATAGGCAATTTGGCGTTTCTTCGTATCGAGTGGAGATTCCTCCGGCAGGATATCGACTTCGGAGAGTGTTGTGCGGTATGCTCTGGCGATATATTTTTCCATCTGCATGCTGGCGGCAAATTCCGGATGGAGCAGGGATTTGCGGAAGGAGATGTCCATCGTCCATGGGAAGGTGGTTGATTGCAGCATGGCGTCACGGTGAAACCACGGATAGCCGCCGAAGATCTCATCGGCACATTCACCGGTCAACGTGACCTTGTGGTGTTTTGCAACCTCCCCACAGAAATATAACAGCGACGAATCGACATCTGCCATCGTTGGCAGACACCGGCTGTCGACGGATGCCTCGAGCAGATCGGCAAGCTGCGTGTAGGAACACGTCAGGTAGATATGATCCGAGTGCAGATAGCCTTTCATGATATCAACGTAAGGCCGGTCTTCACTCGGCTGGAAGCTGTTCGCCTGAAAATAAACGGCATTGTCGGTATAATCGAAGGAGTACGTCGTAAGAGGTGTATCCTCCGGCAGGAAATGGCTGCAGACGGCGGATACATACGAGGAGTCCACGCCACCGGAAAGCAGGGTGGAGATCGGAACGTCGGACACCATCTGCATACGGATACTGTCTTCAAGCAGGTATGAGGTTTTCTCTACCGTTTCCTCGTAGCTGTCGGTGTGCGGGTGGCTCTCAATCCGGTAGTATAGCCGGGATGTCATATACTGCGGCGAGTAGGTCAGATATTCGCCGGGCTTGATCTCTTTGATCCCGGAGAATACACCTTTGCCGTACGTCTTCGCCGGTCCGAGGGAGAAGATCTCGTTGAAGCTGTTCATGTCGATGCATGGACGCACGCGCGGGTATTCAAACAATGTATCAATCCTCGAGGCGAACACGAGTGTATCGCCGGTCTTCGTATAATAAAGTGGTTTGACACCGAAGCGGTCACGGTAGAGGTAGAGTGTATTTCGCATGCTGTCGTAGATGGCGATTGCGAAGATACCGTTTAATTCTTTGACAAAGCCCGGTCCGTAATGACAGAACGCAGCGATGATGACTTCCGTATCGGAGTTTGTTTCAAAGGTATAGTTTTTCCGGAGCAGTGTTTTCTTTACTTCCTTGTAGTTGTAGATCTCGCCGTTATATACAATATAGTAGGTGTTTCCGTCCTTCGTATAAGACATGGGCTGTCTGCCATTTTCGAGATCAATGATAGACAGGCGTGTGTGCGCAAGGCAGCACGAATTTATGATGGTATGACCGTAGGTGTCCGGCCCGCGGTGGTTCATCGTATTGATCATACGGGACAGTGTATGAAAGTTTTGCTTGGGATTTTCCGCATAGTTCTGGTCTGGGTTAAAGTAGCCCGCAATGCCACACATACAGATGCTCCTTCACACTTTTTCTTATTATATTCATTTTCTGCAAGGTTGTTTCGTATAATGTACAAATTAGAGGCGGACGGAAATTGTAATTATACTGTATGAATTATCTACGACAGTATATTGTTACAATTTCCGGCGTATTCTATCTAAGTTGTACTAGATAGAAACGCAAAAAGGAGAGGAAATGAAGAAAAAGATTATATGTGCGATTCTGACACTGATCATGATGCTTTGCATAGTTTGTCCGGCTGCGTATGCGGAAACAGAGGATGCGCTTGCAATCCAGTCGAAATCGGTGTTACTGATGGAATTAGAGAGCGGGACGGTACTTTATGAGAAGAATGCGGATGAGATGCTGCGCCCGGCATCGGTGACGAAGGTCATGACATTGCTTTTGATCTTCGAGGCGTTAGAACGCGGAGATATCGCGCTGGACGATACGGTTGTCGTGACTGAGCACGCGGCGTCGATGGGCGGCTCACAATGCTTCTTCGAGGCAGGCGAGGAACAGACGGTGCAGGATATGATCAAATGCATCGAGGTGGCCTCCGGTAACGATGCGGCAGTGGCGATGGCAGAGCATCTGGCAGGTTCGGAGGCAGCGTTTGTCCAGAAGATGAACGAGCGGGCGAAGGAGCTTGGTATGGAGCATACGCATTTTGACAATGCATGCGGGCTGGAGGTTGAGACACATCTGACGTCGGCGCGGGATATCGCGATCATGTCCAGACAGCTTTTGCTTTATCATCCGGATATCCTTACATATTCGACGATCTGGATGGATTCCATCACACATAAGACCAGACGGGGCGAATCACAGTTTGATCTTGCGAATACGAACAAATTCCTGAATCTCTACACAGGGGCAAACGGACTGAAAACCGGATATACATCGCAGGCGAAATACTGTATGTCTGCGACGGCGACGCGGGATGGCGTGACGTTGATCGCAGTTGTGATGGGAGCGGAGACGAAGGAGATCCGGAACAGTGAGGCAATGAAGCTGCTTGATTACGGATTCGCACAGTGCCGTCCATATGTGGATACTGAAGTCGTGCCGGAGGATCTGCAGATCCCGGTGCAGAATGGTATCTGCAAATCGGTGACGGTAAAGCCGGTGGAACAGCACACGATCACGCTTGTAGCGACGAACCCGGATCAGATTGAAAAACAGGTGATCGCCTACGAAAATCTGAAAGCACCGATACAGGAAGGGGATGCGGTCGGTGTTGTGCAGTATTCCTGCAACGGAACGTGTATCAGCGAAGTGATCCTGTATGCAGAGCGGTCGGTGCCGAAGCTTGACTTAAAATACAGCTTATCGGAGATTGCAGGAAGAATATTTATGGCGAAATAACTGAAGATAGGGTATAATAAAGCCATGAGTATGAATTTTCAGATAGTGCGTTACAATTTTATCAGTCAGAAAGTCCGGAAACCATTACGCATTGTGATGATCGCTGATCTGCACAATCAGGTATATGGTCTGGAGAACACGGATCTGCTTACCGCGATTGACACGGAGCAGCCGGATATTATTTTACTGCCTGGCGACATGATCGTCTGTCGGAAGAGCGAACGGAAGAATAACAGGGTGACAGCGGACACGATCCGGAAGATGACTGAAATTGCACCGGTTTATTATTCCTATGGAAATCATGAGCGCGGATTGCTTGAATGCGTGCGGGAGACCGATGGTATCTGGCAGGAATACAGCCAGCATCTCAAAGGTGCACATCATCTGCATATGCTGGTAAATGCACATGAATTTTTAGAGCCTTGGAATGTCTGCCTGTATGGCTTGGATCTGCCCCGGGCGTATTATAAGCGGCTGATCAAGAAACCGCTACGGGAAGATGTGCTTACCAGCATGCTTGGGAAGATGCAGCCGGATCACTGCAATGTGCTGCTTGCACACAATCCGGATTATTTTCGGTCATATTGTACACTGCATCCAGACTTGATCGTGTCCGGGCATAATCATGGCGGCATGATACGGATACCGGGACTTGGCGGAGTGATCTCTCCACGGTTACATCCATTTCCGAAGTATGACTATGGGGTGTATGAGAGCACGGATTCCCAGACGAAGATGGTTGTGACCGCAGGCTGCGGTATGCATTCGATCCATATCCGGATTAACAACCCGCCGGAGATGGTTGTGATTGATGTAAATAAGATGTAAAATTTCCGCATTTGGTTGCAATCATGCAGTCTATGGGATATGATACAGAAACAGAAATCTGTATACTAAATAAAAAGGACGTAACTATGAGCAGGGGAAAAAAGGATAGAGAAGAAATAACGAATACGGAAGAAGTCAAAGAGACGGAAGTATCAGACGAGATGGAGAAAGCAGAGGATTCGGAGAAAGCAGAGGACGACAAGAAGCCGGAAGAAACGAAAGAAACAGACGATAAGCCCGTGAGTCTCTATGTGCAGGAGCCATTTATTGATCCTTCGGTGTATCGGCAGCGCAGAAAGAAACGGATCATCCGCACGGTGACGATTGCGGTTGTTGCAACATTGCTTGCGGTCTATATCGGTGGCGTGATTTTCCATATGCACCGCTTTGGAGTAAATACGACGATCAACGGCAGGAATGTAGCAGGAAAATCTGTACAGTCTGTGGAGGATATGCTGCTTTCGGATGCACGGAAATACACACTGGATATCAAGTTCAAGGACAGTGATTTTACTTTCGTACTGGGGGATGCGGATTCTGATGTTGCACTGACGGATTCAGTGGATACACTGTTAAAGAAACATTCACCGTTTCTTTGGTTTGTAAACAGCTTTCACAGTTATGATTATAAGATTGATTATACAGTAAACTGTGACAGGGAAAAGTTGGAAGCCTGTCTGCAGGCATCACCGGCACTGGATCGAGCTTCCATGACAGAATCAAAGGACGCGAAGGTTGTTTTGGAGGATGGCGAGGCAAAGGTCATTCCAGAGGAGACGGGAACGAAGCTTGATACGGCAAAGTTATATGACAAGGTAATAAATGCTCTGAAAAATTATGATACTACACTGGATGTGGAAGCCGAAGAGTGTTATATTCCAGCACATATTCTGGCGGATTCGGAGTCCATTCTGAAAACAAAGGAAGACGCAGATGCATTTGTCGATATCGAAGCCGTGTATGATTTTGGTTCGTATACATATACCATTCCAAAGGAAGAACTTACGAAGATGGCATATGTCAGTTCGGATGGAAGTATCCAGATCAGCAGAAGTAATGTGGAAGCGTATGTCGAAAAATTTAAGGAGAAATTCACGACTGCGGATACTGACCGTGAATTTACGACGCATGATAAGAAGACGATTCTCGTGCATGGCGGGTATTATGGCTGGGTGATCGACGCGGAGACAGAGGCGGAGGAGTTGTACGATCTTCTGTCAAAGAAGAAAAGCTTCACGAAGGAACCAGCATGTAAGCGCCGTGGCTATGCACTGTGTGCGCAGAATGATATCGGTTCGACCTATGTGGAGGTTGATCTGACAAACCAGCATGTATATTATTATCAAAATGGCAGATTGAAATGGGACAGTGATTGTGTATCTGGGCAGACACCGGGACACAAGACACCAGGAGGTCTGTATGGTCTTACCTATAAGAAGATGCATGCGACACTCATTGGTGAGGACTATGAGACACCGGTCACATACTGGATGCCGTTCAATGGTGGTATCGGTCTGCACGATGCGAACTGGCGTGGAAAATTCGGTGGAGAAATCTATACCTACAGCGGTTCCCATGGCTGTGTAAATCTGCCGCCATCAAAAGCAGGCGAGTTATATGAGTATGTCGAAGCGGGCATGCCAATCGTATGCTATTGGAGAGATGAAGTCACTTTTGTAAATAAATAGTTCAATTTGCAGGAGGATACGGAATGAAAAAAGAGATAACTTACGAGGAGTTGCAGGCGGCAGCTTCTTATGTGCAGGCACGTCTGCCATATACACCAAAGGTAGCGCTCGTGCTTGGCTCGGGACTGGGCGATTTTGCAGATCGTCTGACGATTGATGCGAAGATCCCATATGGTGAAATCCCACATTTCCCGGTATCGACAGTGGCAGGGCATGCTGGATGTTTCCTGCTTGGAAAAGTCGGGGATTGCCCGGTGCTGATCATGAAGGGACGTGTGCATTATTACGAAGGGTATTCGATGCAGGAGGTTGTGATGCCAGTGCGTGTGATGCACATGCTTGGCGCGGAGATTTTAATTCTTACGAATGCGGCAGGCGGCATGAATCCGTCGTACAAGCCGGGGACGCTGGTACGGATCACGGATCAGATTACGTCGTTTGTGCCATCCCCATTGATTGGAGCAAATATGGAAGCACTTGGTACGAGGTTCCCGGATATGAGTCATGTGTACGACGTAGAGCTTGGAAAAAAGTTGGATTCAGTGGCGAAGGCGCAGGGAATTACTCTGGAAGAAGGCATTTATCTGCAGGCGACCGGACCAAACTATGAGACACCGGCGGAGATCTGCATGTACCGGACACTTGGTGCAGATCTGGTTGGTATGAGTACCGCGTGTGAGGCGATGGCAGCACGGCATGCTGGTATGAAGATCGTTGGTGTATCATGTGTCACGAATATGGCGGCAGGTATGAGCACCGGAGAATTAAACCACAAGGAAGTGCAGGAAACTGCGAATAAGATTGCAGAAGATTTCCAGACACTGATATACAAATTTATTACAGAAATAGGATAAGACAAAATTATGGATAGAAAGATTTTTCACAGATTATTTGAAGAACGAATTGTTATGTTAGATGGTGCAACCGGAAGTAACCTGATGCAGGCAGGCATGCCGGTTGGTGTATGCCCGGAGAAATGGATTCTGGAGCATCCTCAGCACCTGATCAAATTGCAGCGCGCATATATTCAGGCAGGAACAAATATTCTGCTTGCGCCGACCTTTACGGCGAACCGGATCAAGCTTGCCGAATATCATCTCGAGGATAAGATTCGCGAGATGAACATGCAGTTGGTTGACCTGACGCGGACGGCAATCGCACAGGAGAATCATCGTGGATTTATCGCGGGTGATATGACGATGACTGGCAGACAGCTTCAGCCGGTCGGTGATCTGGCGTTTGAGGAACTGGTGGATGTATATAAGGAACAGGCACAGATCCTCGTGGAGGCAGGTGTCGATCTGTTCTTTGTAGAGACGATGATGAGCCTTGCGGAGGCACGTGCATGCGTGATCGCCATTAAAGAGGTCTGTAATCTGCCAATCATGGTAAGCATGACCTTTAACAGCGATGGAAAGACGTTGTTCGGCTCGACACCAGAGGCGTCTGTGATCGTGCTGCAGTCGCTTGGCGTCGATGCGGTTGGCATCAACTGTTCGACTGGACCGAAGGAGATGGAAGCACTGATCAAGCGTATGGTGCGGTACGCAACGATTCCGGTATTTGCGAAGCCAAACAATGGCATGCCGGAGCTGATCGATGGCGAGACGAAATATACAATGACACCGGAGACGTTTGCTGAGTATGGACGCGCTTTGGTGGAAGCCGGAGCGAGAGCTGTGGGTGGCTGTTGTGGTTCGACACCGAAGCATATCGAGATGCTGAAGAAGGTTGTCCGCTCCGTGGAGCCGGAGGCAACGAAACCAGTCTGTACCCGTGTATTATCCAGTGAGAGTGCAGTACAGGAAATCCATCTCGATGGCAATTTTTTAGTCGTCGGGGAACGTATCAATCCGACCGGAAAGAAAAAACTGCAGGAGATGCTTCGTGCAGGAAACATGGATATGGTTGTACAGATGGCAGAAGAACAGACGGAACGTGGGGCGAAGATTCTCGATATCAATATGGGTATGAACGGCATTGACGAGCTGGAAATGATGAGGCGTGCTGTTTACGAAGTGATTTCTGTGACGAATCTTCCGCTCTGTATTGATTCGAGTCATGTCGAGATTATCGAAGCAGCACTCCGTATCTATCCGGGACGTGCGCTTATTAACTCGATTTCATTAGAAGAGAAGAAATGCCGCCCGCTTATGCGGATTGCAAAGAAATATGGTGCGATGGCGATACTCCTTCCGCTTTCGGACAAGGGCTTGCCGGAGAATCTTGATGAGAAGAAAGAGATTATCCGCCGGTTGCTAGAGATCGCGGACGAGGAAGGCTTGTCACGCGATTCCCTGATCATCGATGGTCTGGTTGCAACGGTTGGTGCAAACCGGATGGCGGCACTTGAAACACTCGATACGATTGCCTATTGTAAGAATGAACTGCAGATTCCGACGATCTGTGGTCTGTCCAATATTTCCTTCGGACTGCCAGAGCGAATCAACGTCAATACCGCATTTCTGACGATGGCGATCGCAAACGGTCTGACAATGGCAATCTGTAATCCGGGACAGGCAATGCTTGTGAATGCGAGCCTTGCGGCAGATCTGCTGCTTGCCAAGGAGGATTCGGATAATATTTATGTGGAAAATGTAGTCGCTTTATCCCAGACCGAACAGACGGCTGCCAAGAATGTGGCAGGTGTGTCCGAAGAAGGAAGCCGTGTCTATCACGATGTTGTAAAGGGTAACAAAGGCAGTATCGTGGAGAATGTAAAGAAGGAATTAGAGTCGGGCAAAGATCCGCAGACAATCATTGATGAGGATCTGATTCCGGCAGTCAACAAGGTTGGCGAGTTGTTTGAACAGAAGAAATATTTCCTGCCACAGCTCATTGCGGGTGCGACGGCGATGGATCTTGCAATCGAATACATCACGCCGCTGCTTCATATCGAAGAGAATGCCAAGCCGAAGGGTACAGTCATTATGGCGACGGTCGAGGGTGATATCCACGATATCGGTAAAAACCTTGTTGTCCTGATGCTGAAAAACTACGGCTACAAGGTTGTGGATTTAGGCAAGGATGTGCCGCTTGACAAGATCATTGCGGCAGCGAAGGAAGAGCATGCCGATATCATCGGATTATCTGCGCTTATGACAACGACGATGATGCGGATGAAGGATGCCGTTGAGTATGTGCGCGCAAATAACCTTCCTTATAAGGTCATCATCGGAGGTGCCGTTGTATCGCAGAATTTTGCAGATGAGATCGGGGCAGACGGTTACTCTAAGGATGCAAACGAGGCGGTAAAGCTTGTTGACAAACTATTGACAGACAAGTAACAAAGGGTTAAAATAGCAGATAATAATTTTTGACGAAATAATAGGAGAAAGGTGGAACATTTTATGAAAAAAATGGTCTTATCCCTTTTGGTAGATAATACATCCGGTGTACTGAGCCGTGTGTCCGGAATGTTTAGCCGTAGAGGATATAATATTGACAGCTTATCAGTTGGCGTGACAGAGAATCCAAGATATTCCCGTATGACGGTTGCCGTGAGCGGCGATGATCGTATTTTGAGCCAGATCAAAAAACAGCTTCTGAAGCTGGAGGATGTCTGCGAGATTACGGAACTGAAAGATGGAGAGTCTGTATGCCGTGAACTTCTGCTTGTCAAGATCAAGGCGAGCCTCGAGGAGAGACAGCAGATTATTTCCCTGACGGATGTATTCCGTGCAAAGGTTGTTGATGTATCAACGGATTCCGTTATGATAGAGATTACAGGAAATGTCAACAAGATTGAAGCATTTATCTCGCTTCTGGATGGGTTCGAGATTTCCGAGATGGTACGTACAGGCTTGACAGGTCTTACAAGAGGCGCTGTAAGCGGAAACTAAGGTCATTACTTACGATTAAGTAGTAACGATAAATATTTTTTACAAAATCAGGAGGATATGATAATGTCAGCAAAGATTTTTTATCAGGAAGATTGTAATCTGTCACTGTTGGATGGCAAGACAATTGCAATCATCGGCTATGGTAGCCAGGGTCATGCACATGCTTTGAACTTGAAGGACAGCGGATGCCACGTCATCATCGGTCTTTACGAGGGAAGCAAGTCATGGGCTAAGGCTGAGGCACAGGGATTTGAAGTATATACATCTGCAGAAGCAGCAAAGCGTGCAGATATCATCATGATTCTGATCAACGATGAGTTGCAGGCAGGCCTTTACAAGAACGATATTGAGCCGAACCTTGAGCCGGGCAACATGCTTATGTTCGCACATGGTTTCAATATTCACTTCAACCAGATCATTCCACCTAAGGATGTCGACGTAACAATGATTGCACCTAAGGCACCTGGTCACACAGTACGTAGTGAGTATCAGGCTGGCAAGGGTACACCTTGTCTGATCGCTGTATATCAGGATGCAACAGGTAAGGCTCAGGATCTTGCACTTGCTTATGGTCTTGGAATCGGTGGAGCAAGAGCTGGTATTCTTGAGACAACATTCAGAACAGAGACAGAGACAGACCTCTTCGGTGAGCAGGCAGTTCTTTGTGGTGGTGTATGTGCACTTATGCAGGCTGGTTTCGAGACACTTTGCGAAGCTGGTTACGACCCAAGAAATGCATACTTCGAGTGTATCCATGAGATGAAGCTGATCGTAGATCTGATCTACCAGTCAGGTTTCGCAGGCATGAGATATTCTATCTCTAACACAGCTGAGTATGGTGATTACATCACAGGTCCTAAGCTTGTAACAGAAGAGACAAAGAAGACAATGAAGAAGATCCTGAAGGATATCCAGGATGGTACATTTGCAAAAGACTTCCTGCTTGATATGTCTTCCGCAGGTGGACAGGCTCACTTCAAGGCTCTTAGAAAACTTGCTTCTGAGCATCCATCAGAGAAGGTTGGCGAGGAGATTCGTAAGTTATATAGCTGGAATGGTGAAGGAAAGCTGATCGATAACTAAGATACACATTTTGAAGAACCTAGATCCGTTTCGATCTAGGTTCTTTGTTTTTGGCAGAGATTATGACAGGTGGTGTAAGTTATGACATGTTTGGAAGCACAATCAAATATTATGGCATTCATAGAGAAGAAACTTCCGGACGATGTGATCCCGGATTTTGTAAAGCATATGCGGTACTGCAAGAATTGCAGGGAAGAGCTGGAGATTTACTATACATTGATCGTTGGCATGCATCAGGTCGATAACAACCAGGAACTGTCACAGAATTTTGCAAAGGATCTGGAGAATGAACTGAATCGTCTGGAACACCGTGTAAAGCAGGCGAAACGTTTCAAGTTCTCCACATTTGGACTTGTGTTTGGAGTGGCAGTCGTATTTTTGTTTTTTGTATACAATCAATGTCTGGATAAGGTATATAATATCGAACAGCGGATGAAACTGGAAGCACAGGGGGATACTTATTTTTACGATACATTTGGTTCGGAGATGTCCGTTTGCTTAAATGATATTGTACAGGAAGTGCAGATTGCACAGAAACCGAAGGAATCAACCTTTTATGAAAAACTACGTGAATATCAATTAACCCACCCGGAAAGTGAGGAGACGGAGAGCGATGAATAAATTATTATTGATTGACGGAAACAGCATCATGAATCGTGCGTTTTACGGAATCCCGGATATGACAACGAATGACGGGAGACATACCAACGCGATTTATGGTTTTTTAAATATAATCTTGAAGGTAATCGAGGAAGAACAGGCAACACATATTTGTGTTGCTTTTGATTTAAAGAAGAAAACATTTCGCCATGAGATGTATGAGGCGTATAAGGGAACGCGAAAGGGTATGCCGGAAGAACTGCATGAGCAGATGCCGAGAATCAAGGAGATTCTGCAGGCAATGCACATCCGAATCGTGGAACAGGAAGGCTTTGAGGCGGATGATCTGATCGGTACGTTATCAAAGAAGGGTGAGCGCGAAGGCTTTGCCGTTACGATTCTATCTGGTGATCGTGACCTGTTGCAGCTTGCGACAGATACCGTGCTCGTACGCATCCCGAAGACAAAGCATGGTAAGACTGAGGTCGAGGATTATTATGCAAAAAATGTGGTGGAAACCTATGGAGTAACACCGTTGATTTTCATAGATATGAAAGGTCTGATGGGTGATACTTCGGATAATATTCCAGGTGTGCCGGGAATCGGTGAGAAGACAGCGGCAAAGCTGCTTGCGGAGTATGGTGACTTAGATGGTGTCTATGCGGCTGTGGACAGCATGAAGGCAAGCAGGATGAAACAGAATCTGATCGAGAACAAAGATCTGGCATACCTGTCTAAGACGCTTGCAACGATCAAGCTGGACTGCCCGATTCCATTTGAATTTTCAGAGGCAACGTATCACGATCCGTTTAATGCCGAGGCATATACGTTATTTGAAGATTTAGAGTTAAAGAGCTTTTATAAGCGGTTCTCGGTTGAGAAGAAGGAAGAACTGACCTTCGAGACAGTATTGATCGATGATATTGACGGTTACAACGCTCTGCTTGCAAAGCTGCAAAAGGCGAAGGAAGTTTCCTTTGCGTGGATCACACAGGATGGAGAAGCACTTGGCGTTGCGGTCTGTATGGATTTGGAGCATGTCTATCTGATTCGGTTTATGATGTTTATCACGGAGGCGATGGTTGCAGACAATCTCCTTGCGTTGAGCCGGGATTATCAGGTGCAGTTAGCATGTATGCACGTGAAAAAGCTGCTTTCATTTTTGGATTTTCATGAGGAAGATGCAGTATTTGACGCTGGACTTGCGGCATATCTGTTACAGCCAAATCAGTCAGAATATGAATACGATACGCTTGCAAAGGTGTATCTGGACGTGACGCTGCCGTCAGAGAAGGAAATGCTTGGCAAGGAGAAACTAGGATATTTCTCCTTCGAAGATGAAAGAGTACAAAAATGGATGGCATATCAGGCGATTGTGCCATATAAGATAAAGTCAGTTTTGCGAGAGAAATTAAAAGAGACAGGAATGGAATCACTCTATGATGAGATGGAGCTTCCTTGTCTGTATGCGTTATATGAGATGGAGAAAAATGGTATCCGCGTCGATGGTGAGGCATTGCATCAGTATGGGAAAAAACTCCGTACACGGATCGAGGAGCTTACCGCAGAGATTCATGCAATGGCGGGGGAAGAATTTAACATCAATTCTCCGAAAAAACTTGGCGAGATTTTATTTGAGAAACTTGGATTAAAAAATGGAAAGAAGACAAAGACCGGATATTCGACGAGTGCAGAGGTGTTAGAGAAGCTTAAAAATGCACATCCGATCATACCGAAGATCTTAGAATACCGTCAGCTTACGAAGCTTAATTCCACCTATGCAGAGGGATTGGCTGGTTATATCCGGGCAGATGGAAGAATTCATGGCAAGTTCCATCAGACGGTAACTGTGACAGGACGTATCAGTTCGGCAGATCCGAATCTGCAGAATATCCCGACGCGTATGCCGCTTGGCAGAGAAATCCGTAAGGTCTTTATTCCGGAGGAAGGATCGGTGTTTGTTGATGCTGATTATTCCCAGATTGAGCTGCGTGTGCTTGCACATATGTCCGGGGATGCGGCTTTGATTGCGGCATATCAGGCGGATGAGGATATCCATGCGATCACGGCATCACAGGTATTCGATGTGCCACTCGATCAGGTGGACAGTACCCTTCGCCGGAAAGCAAAGGCGGTAAATTTTGGAATTGTTTACGGCATCAGCTCCTTTGGTCTAGGACAGGATCTCGATATCTCCAGAAAGGAAGCGGAGGGCTATATCGAGAAATATTTTGCAACCTATGGCAAGGTTAAGGAATTTTTAGACCGAACGGTGGAAGATGCGAAGAAAAACGGCTATACGGTCACGATGTTTGGACGGAGACGCCCGATTCCAGAGCTTGCTTCCTCGAACTTTATGACACGGAGTTTTGGCGAGCGTGCGGCAATGAACGCCCCGGTACAAGGAACTGCGGCGGATATTATCAAGATTGCAATGGTTCGTGTGAATCGTCGGCTCAAAAAAGAATATTTGCAGTCAAAGCTTGTACTTCAGATCCACGATGAGCTGATCATCGAGACAAAGAAGGAAGAGGTAGAGATCGTACAGAAGATTTTGGTGCAAGAGATGATGCATGCGGCAGACCTTGCTGTGCCGCTTCTTGTGGATGCAAATGTTGGTGACAGCTGGTATGATGCGAAGTAAGGACATTCAGGGAGATTCAGAATGCTGATATTAGGAATTACTGGAGGCGTTGGCTCTGGAAAAAGTAAAATATTATATGACCTGTCTAATTTATATGGGGCATATATTGTCGAGACCGATAAGCTTGCCCATACGCTGATGGAGCCGGGACAGACAGTATATCAGGCGGTTGTGGAAGCGTTTGGCACGGAGATTTTGCAGGCAGAGGAACCATATGCAATCGACCGGGCGAAGTTTGCACAGATCGTGTTTGCTGACAAAGAAAAGCTTGCACAGTTAAATGCACTTACGCATCCGGCTGTGAAGGCATGGATTCGGAAAGACATCGAGGAGAAACGGAAGCAGGACGTGAAGATCTATGTGATCGAGGCGGCACTTCTGATTCAGGATGGATATAAGGAGATCTGCGATGAAATCTGGTATATCTATGTCAATGAGGAGACGCGGATCAAACGATTGATGAAACAGCGCGGCTATACCGAGGAACGCTGCCGTGCGATGTTCCACAGTCAGGAACCGGAATCATATTATAGAAAATATGCAGACTGTCTCTTATACACATCTGACGCTGCCGACGAAGGCTTAGGTGTAGATCT
>ERZ1027070.473-NODE-473-length-18329-cov-5.562493_pt1 | contig 18329 bp, 9 predicted proteins | sample MGYA00519419_ERZ1027070 | MGnify/ENA primary metagenome ERZ1027070 (study PRJEB26926, sample SAMN06164837) | human gut metagenome | biome: ENVO:00009003; feature: ENVO:2100002; material: ENVO:00002003 | host: Homo sapiens | place: USA | collected 2012 ...
GAGATTGCCTCTTGTCTCGTGGGCTCGGAGATGTGTATAAGAGACAGCGTCTGCCCACCGATGGAATTTGGGAACCAGGCTTCAAGAATAGCAGGTATGTAGCGATTCTCCCAATTAATGGTAAGCGGCTGTCCGTTGATAAGCACCAGAACAATAGGTTTCCCGGTTTCGTACAAAGCCTGCAAGAGTTGCAGCTGGCGTCCGGGCAAAGCCAATCCTGTACGCGATTTACTTTCACCTACCCGGTGTTCGTCCTCACCCAATACGGCAATTACCACATCACTCCGGCGAGCTTTCTCCACAGCTTCCTGAATTTCCAGGCGTTCTTCCTCCGTCAAAGGAGTCGGAATGATTTCACTTTCCGGCCAAGTGGCATCCACTACTTCGCATCCTTTGGCATAATGTACAGTTGCCGCCTGTCCGACGTAATCTCTGACACCCTGCAACACGTGGGTTACCTGCAAATTCTGCGGCCCATAGCGGCTAACGTAAGCGGTAGTATCCGTAGCTAAAGGACCCGTAACCAAAATATTCCGAAGATTACTCAATTGGAGAGGCAAGAGATTGGCTTCATTTTTCAATAACACCAGTGATTCTCTGCCCATCTGTTTCTCAAACTCCTTGGTATCAGACGAAGCGACAATCTTGTCAGCTGCTTTCGTATCCGTGACATACGGACTATCAAAAAGCCCTAAGCGGAATTTAACCCGCAGTACATCTGCTACATTCCGATCCAGTGTCTGCATGGATACACTTCCTTCTGCAACCAGTTCACGCAAGGGCAATACGAAATCGGAAGGTTGCGTAAAATTCGTTTTCACGTTGAGTCCTGCTTCTACCACCTGCTTCACTGCTCCTTTCATATCCTGAGCCACACGGTGCTTGCTATAGACAAACTCAACTGCTTCACTGTCGGAAACTACATAACCGTCGAAACCATATTTTTCTCTCAGCAACTCAGTCAGGAAATAATAACTGCCGGATACGGGAATACCGTCCCAATCATTATAACTGCTCATCACTCCCATCGGATGAACCTCGCGTATAATCTTCCTATAAGGATAAAGATGCAACAGGTGCATTTCGCGGGGAGCGACATGCGGGTCGGTACGTGCATGTCCATCACGTCCACCTTTGGGGACACTGTACACAGCAAAATGCTTCAATGTTGCAGCAACTCCCTGCGACTGGATACCTGCCACCATTTCCTTGCCCAATGTGGTTACATGAAAAGGTTCTTCACCGTAACATTCAAGTACGCGCCCCCAGCGCGGATCGCGTGCCAAGTCCAGAATAGGAGCATATACATTGGTGTAGCCCAAAGCTTTAGCTTCACGGCCTACAATCTCTCCCGCCTGTCTGACAAGAGCAGCATTCCAGGTGGAACCGATGGCAATAGGAGCAGGAAGCGGAGTCGCACGGTCGTGATTGAGTCCATGAATCCCCTCGTTGCTGAAATCAACAGGAATGCCAAGGCGTGTTTCTTCAATAAACCAACGTTGCACTGTATTAATGGCTTCAGCATGCTTACTGAAAGGATACGAATATTGAGTCTTTACAAGCCCATTGAGATGTTCGTCGATATTGGCAATGCCATCTTTCCATAACTCCTGTTTCCAGGCAGGAGTGGGCAATTCGTCTTTAGCAACTCTCTTATATCCATATAAGGTAGCTAATTGACAGGTTTTCTCCTCAACGGTCATCTGCGAAAGCAAATCGGCAATGCGAGCTTCGATAGGAGCTGTCGGAGTTTCGTAAATGTCTTTCTTCCCGTTTTTATTCAGATCTATCCAGTCTTTATGATAGATCGTTTTAGACTTTTGCGCCAGTACCGGTTGAGATACAAAGGCACTTAGAAAACAAGCGATACTTATTATAATCAGTTTTTCAGTAGGTGTTCTCATAGACTTATTTATTGTTTTTATTTTCGGCAAAGATATGGGGGAGAGGGACTTGCTACTCCCCCAATTCATCTAAAAAGGTGCACTATTCATCATTTTATGGTAAACAACTCCCTTTGCAGGTCAATATCACGGGAAGAATTCCCAATCATAACCTCGAACTCACCTTTTTCCACACCATAGTTCATATCGATATCGTAAAAACTAAGTTCTTTGGCGGTGATATTAAAAGTGACTGTCTGGCTTTCTCCGGGTTGCAAAGTAATTTTATGAAAGCCTTTGAGCTCTTTCAATGGACGTACTACCGAACTGTAGCAATCGCGTATATACATCTGTACCACTTCCGTTCCGGCTCTTTCACCTATATTCCGGACTTCAACAGAAGCACGCAAGGTATCCTGTTCATTCATCGACCTGGCAGATAACTTCACAGGGCTGAATTCAAAAGAAGCATAATTCAATCCATATCCAAACTCAAACAGATTAGTACTTTTTCCCGTACCGTACGGGAACCATTTGCTCGTTTGCTTGTGGTTATAATAAGTCTGAACCTGACCGGCAGAACGGGGAATAGTGATGGGAAGCTTTGCTTCAGGGTTCACTTTCCCGTATAAAATTTCCGCAACAGCCTGTCCGCCAAATGAACCGGGCTCCCAGGCCTCAACCAATGCAGGAATATTTTCAGCAATCCACTCAGTGCCTAACGGACGACCGTTGACCAATACGACAATAGTGGGAACTCCCGTAGCATAAATCTCCTCTACCAACTGTTGTTGCAAACCTACCAATGACAATTCATAACGGTCCACATTCTCACCGCAAGTTTTGTCTTTCCACATATAACGCATGGAGTTCTCCCCCACCACTACAATAGCCAGATCGGCTTTTCGGGCTCTGTCTTTCGCCTGCAACACACGAGACATTTCCATAGTGCGCAAATTGGTGGCAAAAGGGAAGAAATCAAAGTCAGTCTGGGGAGAAACCATTCGCAATCCCTCAATGACTGTAGTCACGCAGGAGTCCGGCTGTTCAAAAGCCCAGTCACCCAAAATAGTCTGGTTGTCAGCATTGGGGCCGGTTACAAAAACCTTTTTATAACGGTCGCTATCCAAAGGAAGCAGATTATTATCATTCTTCAGAAGCACAATACTTTTTCTCGCCATTTCGAGTGCTGTTTCACGATGTTCGGCACTGAACAGAACTTGGGAAACTTTCTTTTCATCTATATAAGGATTCTCAAACAAGCCCAGTTTGAATTTGGCAGTCAGTATCTTGCTGACGGCATCATTTACGCGGCTCATGGGGAGTTCCTTTTCATTAACCAGTTCTATAACGGCATCCGCAAACTCAGGACCATGCATGTGCATATCCATTCCATTCTTTACGCTTTGCAGATACGCGTCTTTCAGTGTAGCGGCGGTGCAATGCTTTTCGTGCACTTGCTCAATATCCATCCAGTCGCTCACTATAAACCCGTTGAATTTCCAGGCATCTCTCAGGATATCCTTCATCAGGTATTTACTGGTATGGCAGGGCACTCCGTTAAGTTCATTATGTGCCATCATGAAAGTATATGTGCCTGCATCCAGGCAATCTTTAAAAGGAGGCATGAAAACCTCGTGCAATGTACGGTCGGAGATATCGCAAGGAGCACCATTGATACCATTGACAGGTTGGCTTCCACCGATAAAGTGTTTGGTACAGGCCAGTACTTTATCCTGTCCCGTAAAGTCACTTGTCTGAAGTCCTCTGACGGTAGCTGCTCCCATCTGTCCTACAAGAAAAGGGTCTTCACCAAAGGTCTCTCCCACCCGTCCCCAACGGGCATCACGAGCCACTTCTACATTGGGAGTAAATGCCCAATGGGTACCGGTGGCACGCATTTCAAGAGCAGTCTGGCGAGAAGCTTTTTCAGCCAGTTCCGGTTCGAAGGTTGCAGCCTGTCCGATGGGAGTAGGATAAATGGTAGCTCCTCTGTAGAGTCCGGTACCATGAATGGCATCAATGCCGATAAGTAAAGGGATTTTAAGGCGCGATTGCATGGCATATGATTGTAATCGATTGGCTTCTTCACTGGTAATTACATGCAGAAAAGATCCGATAAGCCCTTGTTTGGTCATTTCAATCAGTTCGGTAGAATGCAGATCAGGATAAAATCCTTTGGCATGGCTTTTCTTCATTTCCTCCACCGTCATGTCTTTTTCGGCAGCTTTCATGTGTTCTATACCAACGTATTGTGACATCTGTGCTACTTTCTCCTGCAATGTCATACGATTCATCAAATCATTCACCCTTTTCTCCACAGGTTGGGAAGCATCCAGATAAAGCGGATCTTTATCCTTATCAGAGCACCCTGAAAAGAAAATCGGAAGCATCATAACTAATAAATAAATTCTCATATATAATAAAGGTATTAAATTTATCCGGCCTTACATAAAACCATTCGATTTACAGCTGCAAATGTAGCGGGAAGGGAAAAAAAAGAGGTACATTATACGTCATTCCAGGTGCACAGATGTTCATATATTGCCTTCTACAAGGCTTATATGACACAAAAAGCGGTGTAACCATTAAAATCACACCGCATTTTTATTTCTTTTATTCAGTAGCGTTACTTATTCTCTTTTTGCCAGATACTCTTTGGGAGATACACCATAAAATTCTTTGAAAATACGACTAAAGTATTTCGGATTGTCAATTCCCACCTTAAAAGCAACATCCGTCACCGAGTACTCTCCCGAAAGGAGAAGCGCAGCCGCCTGCTTGAGCCGGAAAATCCGGATAAATTCAGTGGGAGACTTACCGGTCAGTTGGGTAATCTTATTATATAGCAACGTACGGCTCATGGCGAGTTCACTGCACATCATCTGAATATTTAATTCCGGATTATCTATATTAGTCTCTATCAACTTCAAAAGCTTTTCCATAAATTCATTGTCCGCCTTGTTCGACAATTCCACGGCATTGTTGTTTTTCAGTTCTTCCAGACATTGCCTTTGGGCGGCTTGCCGCAATTCAAAGATATTGGCTATTTTGCTTCGCAATACTTCTTTGTCGAAGGGCTTGGCAATATAGTCGATAGCTCCCAGACGCATACCTTCCAGTATGCTTTTCTTATCCGTAACTCCCGTAAGCAGCAGGAATGGAATATGAGAAGTCTTTATATTACCTTTCACCTTCTGGCAGAACTCAAACCCCGTCATTCCCGGCATCAACACATCCGAAATAATAAGTTGAGGTGAGAAAGCATCTATGCCATCCAAAGCTTCAACGGCATTATTGAAGGTCTTTACATGATAGACATCACTCAGCGACATCTCAATGTAACGGGACATTTCGGGATCGTCTTCCACCACCATAACGCGATTTACGTGAGGATCGCTAACAGAGACGTCATGACCAAGTGGAACATTCTCACTATTTTCCGAATGATCCACTGCATTCTCGTATGTCAAAGGAAAGGACAAAAAGAATTCCGTACCTTCATCCACTTTGCTTCGGAAAGAGATTTTACCCTGATGCAGTTTAACAAGCGCTCCTACCAACTTCAATCCGATACCACTGCCTATTTCACCGGAATTTATTGCATTATCCGCTCTGAAGATATGTTTGAAGATATGCCTCTGTTCGCGGGCGGAGATTCCGATACCGGTATCTTTGATGCGCAAATACCACTTATGCTCGTCTACCGATGCTTCAATACTAATCTTTCCTCCATAAGGAGTATATTTGATTGCATTGGATAGAAGATTATCCAATATACGCGTTATCTTCTCCTTATCGAACCAGATTTCCTGCCGGGTAGAATCTTCCAGTTTGTTTTCTATATGAATATACTTGTTTCCTGCTACTAATTTAAAGGAATCCAGTCGATGACGCAGGAAAACCTCAAGCATTTGTTTGGAAACGACCAATCGGCTTGCATTCAGTGATACACGCTGAAAGTCCAGTAGTTTCTCCACATAATGCGCCAACTTGGATGAATTATTCAAGGCCATTTGCAACAACTGAGCGCCTTGTCCCGAAGGCGGAATCTCATTTTCCAAGTCCTTCAATGGAGCCTGTATCAGGTTGAGCGGTGTCAACAGATCATGAGCCGTGGTGACAAAGAAATCTATTTTGACTTCTGTATTCCTCTTCTCCTGCTTCTGTTTGATCATCCTGTAAATATAGAAAAGAAACAGGGAAAACAAAGCCAGATAGACCAGGCGTGCCCAAATCGTATTCCACCACGGTTCAGCCACCGTAACATAAATTATCCGCTCCTTCTGATCCACTCCATCTATCACCGATTTTACATGGAAGACGTAACTGCCCGGTGCCACCTTAGAATACGTAGCCACATGAGTCGAAGCCGGAAGCGACCACGAAATATCATGCCCTTCCAGATAATAAGAATACTGTGTCTTTTGCGGTGTCTGATAATTAGGTGTAACAAAATGGAAAGAGAAGAAATTCCTGTTGTAAGGCAATTCTATCCGGTCTGTCTTATAGATCGGTTCACGCAACAGATTTGATGCATCCGTACAATATACCGGTTCGTTGAACACATCAAACTGATAAACGATTGTCTCGTAATCTGTGGGAAGCTTCGTCTTTCTTATCTCATCCGGCTTGAACAAAATAGCCCCGTCGGTACTTCCCAACAGTATATCTCCGTTACGGCAAACCCAACAAGCCGACTTATTGAACTGATTGGATGGCAAACCGTCCTGTTTGTCGAATACTTCGATAACACCCGTATCAGGAGACAGTTTATTCAGACCATTTTCCGTGGCAATCCACAAATGACCTTCCGCATCGGGAGCTATCCCATAAATATAGTTAGATGAAAGATGGTCGTCCACTGTGTATTGGCGTATGGAATCGTTTTCCATATCATAATAATACAGTCCATAGTTTCTTGTTCCCACCCAGTAGGCTCCATCCCTGATCCGATAGATAGTTGTTACTTCTTTGGTGATAGCTGTTGATTTTATCTCACTAGTTTCTTTGTTGAGAATAAAAAGTCCGCTATACAATCCCATCACCAGCAGTCGATCCGACTGTCTTTCAAACTGATTCACCTTACTTATATTATACTTATTTACCAGCCCGGTCTTTATATTCAGTGAAGTGATATCTCCCATAATTCCTCCAAACCACAACAGATCACCATCCGGATAAATGGAGTAAATATAATTGGTGGAGATAATAGGATTCCGGTCCTCAACGTGATATCTTTTCACATCTCCCCTTTTCCAGTCGATGCAGGCAACACCGAAAGAGTATCCTCCCGCCCATATACGTCCTTGCGAATCTTCGGCAATGGTGAGTATCGCGTTTCCTTTTTCACCGGAAATATTCCTGTTAAAGTAATGCGTCCAGGTGTGCGTGTGCACTGAGAGCATACTGACACCACTGTTTGTTCCAAACCAGAAATTACCTGAAGAATCTTCCAGCACTGCATTCACCACATCATTTCCGATGCTTTGCGAATCACCTGTCCGATGCTGGAAATAGTCAAAATTCAATTTGTAAGAGTCTTGAAAAGAGATTCCCCCGTGATAAGTTGCCACCCACAGATTGAACTGATTATCGACAAAAAGTCCCCGCACATTATTCGTAAAAATAGAAGTGGAAGACGTTTCATTGTAGGCATATTGTTTATCTATTGTCAGGTTATCCTTATCTATGACAAAGACACCTTCCAAATCCACTCCTACGGCAATTTTATCCGGTGTATAGGAAACAATGGAGCGTATGGGCTTCGTAATTGGCAGAGGCAATTTCTGTAAGTCCTCCATTTCTAAGGAACGGCTATACAGACCTGCATCCAGGGTACCGATCAGTATTCTGCGATTTTCCATATCCACATAGGTCGATAATACATTTTTCCCTTCCAGACAACGGAAGCGTACTTCCATAGGACCGGTTTTGGGAAAGATGCTTATATAAAGTCCGTCACGGGTAGAAATATAATATCGGTCATCATTCTTGTTCACTTGATTTACAGACAACTCTCCGGTTCCGGGAAGCAGTAAAGCCATTCTGTCCGGCAAGTTCAACTTCAAAACCCCTTTGGAGGTTGACAAGAAAGCTGTTTCAGGGGAATCGAACATAACATCATTCAGAATAATAGAATGATTATTGAAGAAGTCACGTACAGCATATATCAGTTCAAACTCATCCTTCCGTTCGTCATATTGAAAAAGAAGCCCTGCTTCGCTAAATACCCAGAGTGTACTATCCGGTGAACAACGCAGATAATTTACCCCTATCCGGTTATACCCCTGGTCGGGAAATAGATTCAAAGGATAATGCCTGAAATTTTTCCCATCAAACCGATCTACCCCCAGTTTGGTAGAAATCCACATAAAGCCATGCTTATCTTGCTGGACAGAGAAACACCTTCTATTACTCAGACCGTCATCTTCTGCTATCCGGTGGAAAAAATCAGAAGAAAAAACGGAGGTAATGCAGGATAGGAGTAGAATAAGTAGAATGAATCGTTGCGTTCTGATTTTGTATGTTCTCATATTTAAAGATTAATGCCACAAATATACAATACCCTGAGAGCGATATCAAATGTTTCGGCTATTATTTTAAAGAACCCGTCAGAAGTCTTATACCTCATCCGCCAAAGATAGAACAACCGTAAAACGACTTCCTTTTCCTACTTCAGACCGTACCTCTATACGTCCACAAAGCTTCTCAATAATGACTTTACAGATAGAAAGTCCAAGTCCGCTCCCTTGTTCAAACTCGTCAGTCTTATAAAAACGGTCAAAGATCATCATGAGTTCTTTCTCATCAATACCTTTCCCGGTATCCTGTACATACACACTGACCTTCCGGTCTTTTTTATCCACTTTGCATCCTAATGTAATAGAACCACTCCGGGTAAACTTATCCGCATTGCCCAGGAAATTGGAAATGACCTGAATAAAACGCATACGATCTATATTGACAGGCAAAGAGAGATTTTCATCCAAAGCCAGATGAAACTGCAACGAGGGCTTGATTAATGCCTGATAAGCCATATAAATCTCTTTCACAACCGTTGCCATATCCCATTCTTTTATTTCGAGATCCATGTTGCCGGAATCCAGACGTGATATTTCCACCACATCATTGACCAATTTCAAGAGTAATTCGTTGTTACGGTTAATGATCTCAAGCATGGCCTTCTTCTCATCCGGTTCAATCTCATCGCCACCCTCGCCAACCAACAAATTGGTGAAACCGACAATGGCATTCAGCGGAGTACGGATTTCATGGCTCATATTATTCAGGAAAGATTGTTTCAACTCAGCATTTTCAGCCATCTGCTTAGCCTGAATAAGCTGTTCTTCATGCTCTACCTGTATCTGAATATCCTGCATAATGCCCGCCAGCATTATCCTTCCCTTTGCATCTTTCAGACTGCGACACCGAAGTTCATACCAACGATAATCTTCTTCACTGAAAGAGAAACGTACACGCCGAACCTGCATATCCGTAGATTGATGCAGCGTTTCGTACAATGAATTCAGAAGAGGTACATCATCAGGATATGCATACTTCAAGAAATCGGTTCGTACAAATGTTCTCTGTTCCATTCCCACCAAACGCGTATAATTCTCATCAAACTCGATATTCTCTCCCTGTATATCCCAAAGTGAAATCCGCCCTCCATCTGTAGAAAGCATCAACCGCCTATGAGTTTCCTCAAGCATCTCCATATTCTTACGTTCCACACGCGAACGTCGGCGCATACGTAGCAGACTGATCAATACCAGAATAAAAGTAAGTATAAACAATCCGGTCAGAAAATAAAGCTCCTTCCGATACCGGTCATAGAAGGAGTAATTGATAATACGGACATCTTCAGGTACATTTTTCACATCAAAGTCCGTATAGGATGAAAAATAGGTCCAATCCAGTACATACTCCTTTTCCATATCCCTGATTTTCGGCATACCAATTTTCTCCTTATTCATCAGACGAACAGAAAAATCAGCCGCAGTACGCGCAGAAATCTCATCAGTAGCCATGTAGCCGCCCACAATCTTGGCATCCTCCCCAAATCCCTGGCGGATGCAACTAAAAGAGGGAATATTTAAAGCTTTAGTGATCGGAAGCGACATCTGATCAAACTTATCCAACAGAAAAAACTCTCTCCTCTGTCCGCTTTTTGATTTTTCCATGTCTACAAACAAAGAAGTCCCTTTGGTATAACGGAAAGGGCAAAGACTAATGGTTAACTCATCCTTTTCAATATGATTGTTTACCTTGGCAGGCATCAGATTATAATGCTCAACCATTTCCTGCAATTTTCTGTATTCAGATTCCACAGAAAAGGCAGACTCATAGCCTAAAAGCCTAATTTCCTTTCTATCAGCAAACCGGGTTAACAAATCAAACGATTTATATCCAAGAGGAGTCAGATCAATATTATAAATGACATCTATCCCTACATGTGGTTGTAAAGCCCTTATAAAATCAATGTTACGCTTAAAATCCGGTGCATCACGCAGCACATATACCTTTCTACGCTCATATTCTTTTATAAGTTTCTCATCGGGAAAATGTACGTTGCAAGCTACTACAGGAATGGAAGAAAGTAGCCGATGGCGGGTAGAAAACAAAGCAGACGCAGCTTGATCGCCCACAGTGAGCATCAGTGCTATCGGTTTATCTCTAATTACCTCAAGATATACCTCCATATTTTTTATCCCATCTTCCGGCGTAACCGTATTGAAATCCAGATAGAACTTTTCAAATATCGGTTCTATGCCTTGTTTTCTGAACTCCTTCACCAAGAGTTCTTCAAAGTTTCCGTAACAATCGTACTGGGGAGAGGAAGAATAAACAAGAGAAATCATTTTTTCTATCCGGTGGTTAATAGTGTACCACCGTTTAAAATTGACTCCGCACCAAAAAGCACACAGCAAAAAGATAAAGGCTAAAACATATTTTAGTTTGTCGGTTTTCATTGTATCACTTATATTGAGCAAAAGTAGCATAATATCTATAAAAAAAGAAGATTTTATGACGAAAACTCTCTAATTTTGTGACTGCCATAAAAAGACAGACATGAACGTGCACAAAATCTGGTTACTATTGCTATTCTTACTGATTCCGACTATTCTATTCGCCCAAAAAACAAGGACAGTCAAAGGACTGGTGTGCACTACATCAGAGACAAAAAAAGGAGAAGAACCTCTTCCCTATGCAAGTCTTGTTATCCTGGAAGGCAAAGATTCCACCTTTGTAAAAGGAGTTGCAAGCGATGCGGACGGTCGTTTCAATCTCCAGTTCACTCCTCAAAAAGGAACGCAATATTTACTGAAAGCCTCTTATACGGGAATGCAGTCTGTCTTCCGCAAACTGGACAACAACGCTTCAACAATCAACCTAGGCAACATTTTACTGGAAGAAGGTATCGAATTGGGCGAAGTGACAGTAAACGCCCGGATGCGCGACGTAGACCAGGTGGGAGATACCACCGTCATCAATGCAGCAGCTTACAAAACACCGGAAGGTTCGTATCTGGAGACACTTGTCAAACGTATTCCCGGAATGGAATACGACAGCGAAACCAAAACACTGAAATACAACGGACTGCCTATTAACGAAATCAATGTAAACGGTGAAGCTTTCTTCTCAGGTGACAACAAGATGGCGCTGGAAAATCTTCCTGTGGAGTTAATCAGCAAAATAAAAGTGTACGATAAGAAAAGCAAGCTGGAAAAGCTGACGGGTGTCAGCACGGGGAAAGAGAACTATGTGCTCGACCTGCAAACCAAAGAAGAATTCAATGGTACCCTTCTTGCATCGGGAAAAGCCGGATACGGCAATAACAACAAAAAGGATTTCAACCTGCAAGGCAACTACTTCAAAAATAACGGAAACAATTTCTCAGTCATCGCCAATTCCGGTAACCTCCATATGCGGACCAGCTACAAGGACAACATACAGGAGAACGTTGCCATAAATTTCACCCAAAAGTACAATCAGAAACTAACACTCAACGGAAATGTATCCTATCACCACAACGAGCAGGGCAATATTTCGACATCCTACAACGAGCAATATCTGACAAGTGGCAATAAGTACCAGTATTCTGCCGGCAACAATACGAACCGCAATCGCAATATGAATTCATCATTGGGCTTAAACTGGCAGGTCGATACCCTGACTTTTGTCAATTTCTTCGGTAATTTCAGCTTTGTCCGGAATAATAATGCCAATAATAACCGCCAAGCCACATTCAATGAAAATCCTCATCTGGATATCCTCGATCCTTTCAGTCATATCAACAATGTACCCGATGAGCTGAGAATCAATGACATCGCCATGGGATCACTAATGCAAGGAGAGCAACACCGATATTCCTTCCATGCAAATATCATGCGCCGGATCAATAAAAAAGGAAGTTCTATCGGCCTGACTGCGCAATACAATGATAGCAAGAATGACAACAATAACTTCTCTATCTCATCAACCACATATTATCAACTGAAAAACAGTGCAGGAAACGACTCCATACTCTACCGTAACCAATACTCGTCGAACCTGTCCCCCAATCGTCAACAGGGCATCGGGCTGATGTTCAGCCATCCTTTTTCCAAGAAGCTGCACGCACAGATTTCATATAACCTCAACTACAGTAAGCAGAAAAATGATCGTAATACCTACGACCTGTCCGGCTTTATGGAAGAAACCGCAGTACAACCCGGCTATCTGCCCGAAGGATATGAGGCGAGCTACATCGACAGTCTGAGTAACCGGAGTCATAGCAGTACCCTGCAACACGGAATCAACCTGCACTTTAATTATTCCGACACCATTTGGAACATCAATGCCGGAGTATCCGTACAACCCGAGCGGCGCAGCCTGAACCAGAAAACAGGTCTGCATAGAGCTGATACCACCCTCCACTCAGTCGGCTTTCAGCCCATGCTTTTCATCTCATGGCAGAAAAAGAAAAACAGGATAACCCTGAATTATTATGGAAATACCTGGCAACCATCATTATACGATCTGATCTCACCAACCAACAACAGTGATCCGCTCAACATCACGCGGAGCAATCCTAATCTGAAGCCTACTTACAATCAGTCTGTACGATTGGAAGCACAAAATACGAAGGAAGGACTTTTTGCCACACTGAACTGGAACAACAGAATCAATAGTCAGACCCGTGCAGTGATCTACAACCAGCAAACCGGTGGACGTGAAACTTATCCGGTAAATATTAACGGCAACTGGAACATAAGCGGTGTGTTCCGGTATCAGAAGCGCATCAAGGACTTTAATCTGAGTGCAAATGCCGGAGGCTCCTTTGCACAGGATGTCAACCTCATCAACGAAAACCAGAGCGAGCAACCTGAACGCAGTGCCACGCATAACACCGGCCTCAACAGTGACCTGCGCCTATCCTACCAACCTAAATGGGGTAATCTGGACTTAAACGGCAGGTGGAACTTCCAACATTCTTCCAACTCACTTTTAGAGACGGATACATACACACGCAATTATACCTTCGGATTGAACGGTTTTGCCGATTTGCCGGGAGGTATACAACTAAGAACAGATGCAAATTATTCCTTCCGAAACGGTACGAACATAAAAAAGGGAGAAGACGACCAGATTGTCTGGAACGCAAGTATCACATGGCGATTCCTGAAAAAGAAACAGGCTGAGATATCAGCCAACTGGGTGGATATACTCAGCCAACAAAAGAATTATTTCCGAGGCACAATGGCCGACGGACTTTATGAAAACCATACGCAACAGATAGGCAGCTACTTCATTGTCTCAGTGAAGTATCGCTTCAACCAGCCTCTTCACAAATAGTTTGCGTTTCTTGTGGAGGAACAGACTGCACTGAACGTAGGCCACGGGGTGAAGTCCCGAAATTCTTCTTGCAGAAGTTAGAGAAGTGAGGTAAAGACTCGAAACCATATTTATAACAGATCTCAGAAATAGTGGCATCCGTATAGCGGAGTTCATAAACAATGTTCTCTTTACGTTTCTCCATCATCCATTCATAAACAGGTTTATGGAATACAGAATTGAAGATACGCCGGAAGGTAACAACGGTGTATCCGCCTAATTGGGCTAATTCTTCTACCGTCTTCACTTTCAGATGATTTTGCAGGACAAAATACTCAAAGCTGGACGTATAACGGGAAAGAGTATGTACCAGTATCGAAAGATCATAATCGGAGTAATATTCTCCTAAAAGAAAGGCAAGTTCTTTTCGTTTGAACGAAAGCAGTTCCCGGCAAATCTTCTCTTTCGCCAGATAGGCTTTGGAAGCGTCCAGAAAGAAACGCAATTCCGGAATAATCTTTAATGGGGTGAATATCAGCGGTGGAGTTATTTCTTTCATAATGTATTTATAACGTTCCTCACAGAAAAACTCCGGCTGATTAAAACGATAACAAACACATTCCACATCCGTCAGAGCAAGGATCTCATATTTTGAACCAATGGCTTGAAGAATAAATTCCCCCGCACGCAGTATGGTTCCGGCATACTCCTGGCTATTGACAAGTACTTCTCCTTCCAATAAAAAAATCATTATATTTTCTTCGCATTTTTGAGCTGGAAGGTGGAAGCCTCTTGAATGAGAGGCATAAATGATAGCATTACCCACAGCCTTAGGGCACTGCTGGCACGATATAGCCGCACCACATGCAGAGTAAGTTTGCATTGCAGATTGAATGTTTTTTTGTTTGTTTTGTGCAGCAAAAGTAAGAATATTCCGGGAAGAAACAAAAAAATCCCCGAAGACTTTGTGGGAAGAAAGGCTTCGGGGAGAGGATTTATAGGATTAAGAAAGATTATTCAGCAGGAGTAACAGGAGTATCAGGAGTAACTTCATTACCTCCTTCGTTGACATCTTCAACCTGAGTACTAACTTTTATCTCTTCAGCTCCAAGCGGTAAAGTAAGTTTGTAGCGAATATTTTTGCCTGCTTCCCACTTAGCACCCGCAGGTAAAGTAACAGTCTTAGTTCCACTAAAGTAAGTATAATTACTATCTGCTGTTGTATATGTTATTGTTATAGTCTTATTCGCAACATCTTGAGGCAATAAAACCAATGCTCCATCCGCTTTACCCAAAGGATAAAAATCACTATCAGTTTCCTTTACAGGATTATCAATAAGAGGATATTCATAAGTAACATTTGAATTGTTACCTGCACTCCAAGGAGTTGCTGCATTATATGTATATGTAGCGGTTCCACCAGAAACATCATTAATCTTTATTTCTGTTATAGTATAGGTATATCCCCCTTTTTCGGGTTTATAGGAGAAATTGATACGCGTAAGAACATGTTTAAAGGTCAAAGCTAATGTATTTCCGCTAGGTATATTATCAACAACTTTTGCATAAGCCACTACTAAATCTTTCTGCTCGTCCGCAGTAGCTCCTACTGCAAAACTCAAAGTTGGATTACCTTTATTTGTATCTGAATAACTCATTTTAGGGTTAGTCGTAGGATAAGCAAAGAAATGCATTTCTTTAAGTTTCTGCGTAGTATTATCTAAAGGCCAATAAAAAGTTCCACTCGAAGTTGTCCATTTACTTTGACCTCCTGTATAATCAGCATCCATATAAACTGTGCCAAGCCCTGAAGTTGCAATATTAGCTTCTTCAACTACATAAGCTTTTACAGTAAAGGCATTAAAATTACCATTGTCAGTTACAACAGCCTTTGTTCCTGTTTTCACCACCGTCCCAACGTTAATCTCCGCCTTTTCACCAGCCTTCTCAATCTCTTCATTCTGTGAGCAACCTACGATTGCCAACGCAGCAACTGCTGCCAATAAAATCTTCTTCATAATCGTTTGTTTTATAAGTTAATATTTTGTTCGTTTTACTTTTCAATTTACAGGTAACTCAACATTCGTTTCGTCGTCCCAGTCTCCTACATCACCGCCAATACCTCCGCCTCCACCGGGAGGAACTTCCACATCCTCCACTTCAATTTCCTCTTCAATCGGTATCTCGATATCCGTTACCGGATCTTCTTCTTCCTCGGGTGGGGGAGGAACTACAGCCGCCGTGATGTCAACCTTGGTTTCTTGAACCGTATTATCCACCTTAACCAGCAATAGCTTCATCACCACCCCCTCGGTAAAACGTGTATTCGCAGACTCTGATGAGAAAAAAGCAGAGAAACTACCACGTATCACATCCTCTCCCTTATGAGCTTCCACATAGATAGGGGCAATGCTTGCCGTACATGAGCCATTACTTATGCAATATGCCCCATCCATTCCATTCACATTGCAAACAATGCTTGCCACGTTCTTCAATCCTTTCACCTTTATTTCAAAAGAATAGTTCTTGACTACCAGCTTCGGTTGAAACTCCATCAAAAACACATCTTCACTCTTTTCTATCCTCATATCATTCATACTTACTACATATAGAGGGTCCGGTGACCATACCATCTTCTCACTTGTTTCAAGCCCTTTGCAATAATCAGTATAAGCCTCAATCGTCTCATACGCCTCATCATTGCGAATCAACACACTCTCCGTATTGTAATTGTAGATCACCATGTCATAACGTCCGGGCGGCACCTTCACCTCTCCCCCTTCCACCGAGAGATAACTCTCCACCTTTCTACCTTCTTCACTCTTCGGGTAGAAAATCACCCTCATCCCTTCGGGCAACTTATCCACTCCCTTCCAGTTAAACTTTATCTTTACTCCGCTGACGGGATAATCATCCAGTATATCTCTGAAATCACATCCTGCTAACAGCACCGACAGCACGAACAGAAGTAAAAGAAACACATATTGCGTACACCTCATAGCTATCGCCTCCTTCCCTTAATGAGCCACACCAAAGAGATTTTGGCTTTTGTAGGCCCCATAAAATGATAGCGTCCGCTGCTCGTCCATATCAAATCGTCTTCGTAAGTGGTGTATTTGCGGTATTCTGTTGCCAGATAACCAATGCCCAAACTAAATTCAAGAGCCAGATGCCGTGCCAGCTGATGACTATATCCATACGTCAGACCGGAAGCTGCATAGTAGTTTCCCCGATATCCTTTGTCTTTGTCAAATTGAAAATCGTACACTCCCCCTTCGGCATATATTCCCAGAAAATGTCCTGTCAGCCGCTCACGATTCTTGCGTTTTCCAAGCCAGCAACGTGCCTCAACGCCTCCCGAAAGAAGCTGGTAACAAAAGCCATGCTTGCTGTTCGACCACCAAGGACATTTATATTCCATATTCAAAGACCACCGCTGCCCTACGGGCAATTCCACCTCCACATTCGGAGCCAAAGCTAAATCATAAAGTATATTGTTCTTCAATGCAAGCACTGTTCTGTGCGGGGTTTCCCGCTTACTTTCCACTTCAAGCCAAGGAGCGAAAGCTATAGTTTCCAATTGCTCCTCCGGCAAAGTATTCGCAGGCAATGTTAATGCAGCTACCGGCAAACTGTCTTTCATCTTCCCTGTCCGTTCTATCTTCCGGAACTGATGTTCCGATAAATAAGCGTAAGGTCTGCCACCATCCAAATAGCGCAACAGCTTTCTCAGCTTTTCAAAGTTCCCGAAGTGATACCGGATCAACATCAACACATCTTCTTTATCCGGCACTTGCGGGTCGTCCATCACCCATTGGTAAATTTTGCTCCAGGTTTCCGGCTGATTCATCCGGTCCGATACTCTACAAGTATCTCCTTTCGCCGCATATCTTCCAGCCCGCGCCTCTTCTTTGCCTGATATCAAAAGAAAGAGTATCAAAAGTATATATAAACCGACGCGAACCTTCATAACTTTGCTTTGTATGGAGGCAAATATATATTATTATAATTGAAGAAATTACACGTTTTACAACTCTTTTCGGGGGGTGAAAGGTTCTGTGAAACGAATGAAACAGATTTGCAACTTTTCCTTTCTTTCATACCCTTCCACGCCCCCGTATTTCCTTATCCATCAGCCTTAGCGGGTGGAAGGGTATATCCACATATTTTCTGCAACATTGCCAACGGATATTTTTCAATCACAGGTCATTAGCTATTCAACTAATCTATAATACATTATATTATTTTGCATAGGACATCCATAGCGTTTGATTACTGTCAGTAAGTTTACTGACAGTAATCAGCAGGCTTGCTGACAATAGTCAAACGACTTACCGACAGTAATCAACATGCGATTATCCATATAGCAAAATAAACGTATCTTATACATGTATGCCACCTATGTACTATGGTTATTCCCCTTTCCGCCCGATAATCATTTAGCCACTATCCACCCCTATATTATCTCAAAAAGACAGTTCGTGTGCGAAAACAGTGAATATCCGTGAAAGAATTATAAAAGGAATGTCAAACACTAACAGATATTTGGAGGGAATAGGATGAACCCCTATATTTGTCATGTGATTTTTTTCATAGTATTAGATTTAAGGTTAACAAAGGTTGGAG
>ERZ1027070.481-NODE-481-length-18146-cov-5.001327_pt1 | contig 18146 bp, 16 predicted proteins | sample MGYA00519419_ERZ1027070 | MGnify/ENA primary metagenome ERZ1027070 (study PRJEB26926, sample SAMN06164837) | human gut metagenome | biome: ENVO:00009003; feature: ENVO:2100002; material: ENVO:00002003 | host: Homo sapiens | place: USA | collected 2012 ...
TTCGTCGGCAGCGTCAGATGTGTATAAGAGACAGCACCAAGGAGGACGGCACCGTGGGTGTCAGCTACAACTCCAAAAAGGTGTTCGACATTTCCCAGACGACCGCAAAGGCCAAGGACCGCCCCGCAATGAAGCGGGACGAGCGGCTGCTTCTGAAAGCCATCATCCACAATGCACCTTGCCCCATCGAGATCAGCCAAAAGCTGCCGGAGAACATCAACGCGGTATATCGTCCCGACGACAAGAAAATCTATGTTAGACCTGGGCTGGAGGCCGGTGACATTTTCCGCGGCATTTCTCAGGAGCTTGCTCACGCGCATCTGGATAGCGGTGCGTGTAAGCGCAGCGACCATGCCTTTACCGCCTACTGCGTGTCGTATGTGCTCTGCAGCCGGTACAATGTGCCGAAGGATATGTTCCGCTTTGACAGACTTCCCGAAGGATTCTCTACGATGGATGCCCGCAGTGTGAGAAACGAGCTGTCCAAGATCAGAGATGTGGCCAATGAGATCTCGTCCGACATGGTGAAGGTGCTGGACAAGAGCATGAAGCCCAAGGAACACAGGGATGAAGCGAGATAAGGAGGTACCCCAATATGGCTGAGGAAAAGAAAGTCGTCACGCTGGACGATTTTGAGCAGCGTCTGATGGTCAGCGGACTGATGGATTTTCGGAACGATCTTCTCCGGGACGAAAAGCCCACAGAAGACATTAACGATTTGATTCTGAAAGTCATCGATGCCCCAACAAAGAAAGAAAAACGGAGAGCCGACCGTGAGGCAAGATAAGCTCTCCAAGCAGAATGTGATCCTTTATCTTTGCGGCATAATTCCGATTGTGTGGCTCGGCCTGTTAATTGCTCCCTGCTTAAAGGATGGATTGCCCGGACTGGTTCAGCAGTTCGGATCGGTGATGCAAAACCCATTCCAGATACAGCTTTGTGAGGACAGTGTAAAAACTGTCCTCACTTTGCTTTTGGTGTACGGGATCGCCATCGGCGTCTATCTCTCCACGGAGCACAATTACAGACGGCGAGAAGAGCACGGATCAGCTAAATGGGGTGCGGCTGGTTCGGTCAACAAGAAATATGCCAACAAGGATAAGACGGAAAACAAGCTGCTGACGCAAAATGTCGCCATCGGCCTGGACGGAAGGAAGCACCGCAGAAACCTGAATGTACTTGTATGCGGCGGTTCCGGTGCAGGTAAAACACGCTTCTACGCCAAGCCCAACATTATGAATGCGAATACTTCTTTCGTTGTGCTTGACCCAAAGGGTGAACTGCTCCGGGACACCGGACACTTGCTGGAGGAGAAAGGCTATGAAATAAAAGTCCTTGATCTTATTGATATGGAGAAAAGCCATTGCTACAACCCGTTCGTGTATATCAGCAGCGATGATGATATTCAGCGGCTTACCACAAACCTCTTTAAGAACACAACGCCCAAAGGTTCGCAGACACAGGACCCGTTCTGGGATCAGACGGCGGCGATGCTGCTCAAGGCCCTTGTCTGCTATCTCCATTATGAGGCTCCGCCCGATGAGCAGAACTTCTCCATGGTTATGGAGATGATCAGAGCCGGGGATGTAAAGGAGGACAACGAGGAGTATCAGTCGGTTCTCGATGAGCTTTTTGAGAGATTGGAGGAAAGAAACCCGGAGCATATCGCCCTCAAGTATTACCGGGCATATCACTCCGGCAGCGCTAAGACACTGAAATCCATCCAGATTTCCCTTGTCTCCCGTTTGGAAAAGTTCAATCTGGATTCGCTGGCCGGCATTACCCAATGCGATGAAATGGATTTGGGGCAAATCGGCGAAAAGAAAACGGCGGTATTCGCCGTAATTCCCGATAACGACAGTTCCTTCAATTTCATCGTGGGTATGCTTTATACCCAGCTGTTTCAGCAGCTCTACTATCAGGCCGACTCCGTTCACGGCGGCAGATTGCCCGTGCATGTGCATTTTGTCATGGACGAGTTTGCCAATGTCGCTCTGCCGGATGAGTTTGATAAGCTCCTGTCCACCATGCGAAGCCGTGAGATTTCCGTTTCCATCATCATTCAGAACCTTGCGCAGTTGAAGGCTCTGTTCGAGAAGCAATGGGAAAGTATTGTGGGCAACTGCGATGAGTTTCTGTACCTGGGCGGCAACGAGCAGAGTACCCACGAGTATGTTTCCAAGCTGCTGGGCAAGGAGACCATCGATACGAATACCTACGGACGGTCTCGCGGCAGAAACGGAAGCTATTCCACCAACTATCAGCTTGCCGGACGAGAGCTGATGACACCTGATGAAGTGCGTATGCTGGACAACCGGTACGCACTTCTTTTTATACGCGGAGAGCGCCCCATCCGGGACCTCAAGTATGACATCCTTCATCATCCCAATGTGGCGCTTACGACGGACGGTTCCGCACCGGCCTATACTCACGGCGAAGATACCCGAAGTATCGCTTCCATGGCGTTCAGCTTCGACAAGAAGGCTGTCAAAAACGCCGAAAAGCTGGAGGCAGAAAAACACGAATTCTTGCTCTACTCGGAAGAGGAGCTGGAAGAACTACTTGACGAAAAGGAGATAAAAGACAATGAAGAAACTTAATGCAAAGAAGAACACCAACAAGCCGGAGATTCCCGGCAAGGTCAAGAAGGGCTACCGTATCTATGCGATGTCCGTCCTTGCCCTTACGCTCACCATGAGCATGGGCGTAACCGCCTTTGCCGCAGGCGACCCCATTACCGTCGTCAACAACCTCAGCGACTTTATCTTCGGCCTCATCCGTGCGGTCGGCCTGATTCTGCTTGGTTGGGGCATTGTGCAGGTCGGTCTCAGCTTCCAGTCCCACGATCCGAGCCAGCGTTCCAACGGTTTCCTGACCCTGGCCGGCGGCGTCATCATCACCTTTGCCAAGGAAATCCTCAACCTCATTGTTGGCTGATCCGGTTTCCGCAAAAGGGGCGGTCGTAAAGACCGCCCCGAAGGGAGGTGTAACGAATGTCGGATAACTGGGTTGTGCAGAACCTTGAAAATGCACTGGAGGTTTGGAACGATAAGCTATCGGAAATCTGGCAGCTGATCACGCAGTCACCGCAGACATTCAAAGGTGGCTCGATTTGGTCGATTATTTGCAGCATCCACGGAGCGCTGCAGGCCATCGGCTATGCTCTGCTGGTTCTGTTCTTTGTGGTGGGAGTCGTAAAGACCTGTGGCTCCTTTGCCGAGCTGAAAAAGCCGGAGCACGCAGTGAAGCTGTTCGTTCGCTTTGCGATTGCCAAGGGATTGATTACCTACGGCATGGAGCTGATGATGGCGATTTTGGAGATTATTCAGGGCGTGGTCAGTACGATCATGAATTCTGCCGGCTTTGGAAGCCCGCAGGCAACGGTGTTGCCGCAGGAGATCATCACAGCGGTGGAGGACTGCGGATTCTTTGAGTCCATCCCCTTGTGGGCGGTGACGCTGATCGGCGGCCTGTTCATTTGGGTGCTGTCCTTCGTGATGATTCTGAGTGTATATGGCCGCTTTTTCAAAATGTATATGTACACCGCACTTGCGCCGGTTCCTCTTTCGGCCTTTGCCGGAGAACCTACGCAGAACATCGGCAAGAGCTTCCTGAAAAGCTATGCGTCGGTATGCCTGGAGGGAGCGATCATTGTTCTGGCCTGCATCATCTTCTCCGTGTTTGCGTCCAGCCCGCCTGTTGTTGATCCGAATGCAGCTCCGGCTTCTATGGTGTGGAGCTACATCGGCGAGCTGATTTTCAACATGCTCATTCTGGTCGGCGCGGTGAAAATGGCAGACCGGCTTGTGAAGGAGATGATGGGTATCTGATATGGCAAAGCGTGTACTGAATCAATGGCGCGGATATACCGTGGCTGATTGCGATTGCAAATATTGCCTCTATTACGGCGGCAGAAAGAAAGGCGAAGTAAATTGCCTTGCAGAGGAATGTGTCTGCAAGGGGGAGCTTCAAGAGGCTCTGCGCCGGGAAAGGAATGAAAATGGAAGTCAAAATCAATAGAGAGATTCGGAACTATACCGAGTCTATGTTTTTCGGACTGTCCCTCAGACAGTTCGTTTTTTCTTTACTGGCTGTTGGCGTTGCGGTGCTTTTGTACTTTGTTTTGAAACCCTATGTGGGAACAGAAACGGTTTCGTGGATGTGCATCCTTGGTGCTGCACCCTTTGCGGCAATGGGCTTTGTGAACTACAACGGCATGACCGCAGAGCAATTTGTGTGGGCTTGGCTCCGCAGCGAAATGCTGGAGCCCAAGCAGATCAAATTCGAGCCGGTGAATATCTACTACGAGGCGTTGAAGGACGCGATCGATGAACATGAAAAGGAGGTTTCCAAGCACAATGATTAAGAGTATCAAAGCGATCCTTGCACAGGACAAGGAAAAGTTTAAGGTTCCGAGAAAAGTGCAGGACCTTATTCCGATCAAGAACATCTGGCCGGATGGCATTTTCAAGGTTGGGAATAAGTTCTCTAAGTCCTTCCGATTCTCGGACATCAACTATCTGGTGGCAAGCCGTGAGGATAAAGAGAGCATGTTTCTGACATACTCGGAGCTTCTGAACAGCTTGGACAGCGGAGCTACCACGAAGATCACTATCAACAATCACAGGCTGAACAGGTCTGATTTTGAGGAATCCATCCTGATGCCCATGAAGCAGGACGGGCTGGATGAGTACCGCAAGGAGTATAATGACATGCTCTTGGACAAGGCGACGGGAGCAAACGGCATTACGCAGGAAAAGTATATTACCATCACCGTGGCCAAGAAGGACATTGAGGAAGCACGGGCATATTTTGCGAGAATCGGAGCGGATTTGACCGCCCATTTCGCAAACTTGGGTTCCAAGTGTGTGCCCCTGAACGCCGTTGAGCGGCTGCGCATTCTCCACGACTTTTATCGCCCCGGTGATGAGGCGGCATTCTCGTTTGATATGAACCGGAAGGCGCGTCTGGGGCATGATTTCCGTGACTATATCTGCCCGGACAGCATAGAGCGTACTGCGGATCATATCAAGCTGGGCGAGAAATATGCCAGAGTGCTTTTCCTCAAGGACTACGCCAGCTATATCAAGGATAGCATGTTCTCGGAGTTGACCGAGCTAAACCGCAATCTCATGCTCTCCATTGATGTGATTCCTATTCCCACCGATGAAGCCGTCCGTGAGGTGGAGCGCCTCTTGCTGGGCGTGGAAACGAACATCACCGGCTGGCAGAGAAGGCAGAATCAGAACAACAATTTCTCCGCTGTGGTCCCCTATGATATGGAGCTTCAGCGCAAGGAATCCAAGGAATTTTTGGACGACCTGACCACCCGTGACCAGCGCATGATGTTTGCGGTGGTCACCATGGTGATTACCGCAGACACCAAGGAGCAGTTGGATCTGGATACGGAAACGGTGCTGTCTACAGCGAGAAAGCACATGTGCCAGATGGCGACGCTGAAGTACCAGCAGACGGATGGGCTGAATACGGTGCTCCCCATCGGGACGAGAAAAATCAATGCCTTCCGAACTCTCACCACGGAGAGCCTTGCGGTGCTGATGCCTTTCAAGGTGCAGGAGATCATGGACAAGGGCGGCATTTACTTCGGTGAAAATGCCATTTCCCACAATCTCATCATGTGCAACAAGGCAAATCTCCTGAACCAGTCCGCTTTTCTGCTGGGCGTTCCCGGTTCCGGTAAGTCGTTCTCGGCAAAGGAGCTGATCACCTTCCTCATTCTGAACACCAACGATGATATTCTGATCTGTGACCCCGAGGGAGAATACGCGCCGCTTATCGAAGCTATGGGCGATCTCGGCTCGGTGATCCGTGTGTCTGCCGGCGGCAGAGACAGATTGAACGCCATGTATATGGTGGACGGGTACGGTGAAAACAACCCCATTGTCGTAAAGTCCGAGTTCATTATGTCTCTGATCGAGCAGATCGACAAGAAGGGCGTCGGCCCTCAGCACAAGTCGATCATCGACCGCTGCATCACCAATGTGTACCGCAATGCGGCGGACACCGGGACGATTCCCACTCTCTGCACCCTACGCGATATGCTGCTGGAGCAGCCTGAGCCCGAAGCGAAGCAGATCGCGCTGTCCCTTGAGCTCTATACCACCGGTTCTCTGGATATCTTCGGCAAGCAGTCCAATGTGGACCTCGACAAGCGTGTCGTGGTGTTCGACATTCACGGTCTCGGTTCCCAGCTCAAGCCCACCGGTCTGCTGGTGATCACGGACACCATGCTCAACCGTGTGACGCTGAACTGGAAGAAGGGCAAGCGCACCCATGTCTTTATTGACGAGTTCCATGTGGTGTTCGAGAACGAGTTCTCGGCGCAGTTCTTTAACTCCGCGTGGCGGCAGTTCCGTAAGCGCAACGCATACCCCACGGCAATTACGCAGAATGTGGAGTATCTGCTGGATTCTGTTCAGGCCAGCACCATGCTTTCCAACTCGGAATTTGTGGTCATGCTGAATCAGGCTGCCTCCGACAGAGGGCAGCTTGCCAAGCTGCTGAACATCTCCAATGAGCAGATGAGCTATATCACCAATGCCGACGCCGGCTGCGGACTGATTAAATACGGCTCTGCGCTGGTACCCTTCATCAATCGGTTCCCGCAGAACACCAAACTCTATCAGCTTATGACTACACGCCCCGGTGAGGGCAAATTTGCAAGAGGACGGGATTAACCCCGTCCTCCATTCTTTTGGGAGGAATACGAAATGAAAAAGAAAACCCTTGGAATCATCATCGTTTCCGTACTCGGCGCGGCAGCGATCTTTTGCAGCGCCATGTTTACGCATCAGTATCTGGATGCCAAGAACAGCAAGGCGGCCTTTGACGATCTGACAAATCTGATTACGGAAATCGACGAGCCGCAGAAGGCCACCGAAGCGGAGGAATCTGGCCTGAGCGCAGAAGAACTGGCGGAAGCAGAGGCGGCGCTGGCCCACGAAAAGTATGAGTCGTTGTTTGCGCAGAACAACGACTTTATCGGCTGGATTAGAATCGATGGTACGAATGTCAACTACCCCGTCATGCAGACCCCGAACAAGCCGGACTTCTATCTGAAGCGCAGCTTTGATAAATCGTACAGCGACTACGGCGTTCCCTATATTGACGAGGCCTGTATGACCGGGATCAGCAACAACCTTGTGATTTACGGCCATCACATGAACGACGGCTCTATGTTTGCCGACCTCTGTAAATACACCGACGCCGATTTCTGCAAAGAGCATTCAACGATTGCCTTTGACACGCTCTCCAGTCTCGGAAAATATGAGGTCCTTGCCGCCTTCAAATTCAATACGAACCGCGAGACCTTCAAATACAACGAATACACGCTGATGGATGAAGTACAGTTTGCCGAGTTCATGGAGAATGTCCATGCAAGGCAACTCTATGACACGGGGGTTGCTGCCGAATACGGAGATCAGCTTTTGACCCTTTCCACCTGCGAATATACCTATCCCAACGGTCGCTTCGTTGTCGTAGCGAAAAAGGTGTGACTTGTCTGCTCTGAAGGGAGGCGATGGCTTTGGGCAGGATAAAAACAAGAGAGAGCGTTAAGGATATCAAGATTCTTGATAAAGCGGTTGTTGCCTCCGAGCGCATGAAGACGGCGCTTGTCCGTTCTAAGGATCAGGCAGAAAATCTGATGGACGACGGGCAGATTTCCCCCTCCGAGTACGCGGAGGACAAAATTCGCTATGCTGCTGAGGATGTGACCGATCAGGTTTGGCACGAGGTTTCCGGCCAAACGAAAAAAGCCATTGAAAAAGGCAAGGAGGCGCACCGGGAGCACCGCAATGAAAAGCGCATCCACAAAAATGAAGAACGGGTTCGCCGCTATGAGGAGGAGCTGCGTAGGGGCGCGCCAAGCAGAACGCCGCGAGAGGAGGCTGCACGGCAGGCAGCGCGGCAAAATACGGAGGCCACACGGACAAGCATCCGGAGCAGACGAAACCAGACCATCAAATCTGCGGAGCGTACTGAACGCACCATCAAGCAGTCTGCTCGCTCTGCTGGGAAACAGACAGTAAAAGCCGGTGCAAAGGGAACGGTAAAGTCAACGGAGAAAGCCGTAAAGACTGCGGAGAAAACCTCCAAGGCCGCCATCAAAACCGCAGAGGCAACGGCGAAGGCAACACAGAAGGCAGCGGCAGCGGCTGCAAAGGCCGCTCAGAAAGCGGCGGAGATTGCCCGCCAGACTGCCATAGCCGCCTACAAAGCGGCTGTTGCGGCGGCAAAAGCCGTTGCTGCGGCAATCAAGGCCATAGCAGCGGCGATGAAAGCGCTGGTTGCGGCCATCGCTGCCGGAGGCTGGGTTGCGGTCGTGGTCGTCGTGGTTATCTGTCTTGTTGCCTTGATTGCCTGCTCCTGCTTTGGTATTTTCTTTTCAAGCGAGGATACCGGCTCAGAAAAGACAATGCGGCAGGTCATTCAGGAAATCAACATGGATTACCAGAACGAGCTGGATGCCATCAAGGATTCCGTTGAATACGATGCACTCGAAATGTCCGGTTCTCGGGCCGTGTGGCCGGAGGTGCTGTCGATCTATGCCGTCAAGACGACCTCCGATCCGGATAATCCCCAGGAGGTGGCAACGATCACTCCGGAAAAGGAACAGCTTCTGAAGGATCTGTTCTGGGAGATGAACGAGATCTCCCACCGGACGGAAACAAGGACAGAGACGGTCATTGTGGAGACGGATGACGGCAATGGTAATATTCTTGAGGAAGAAGTGCAGGAGACGATTACGACGCTCTATATTACTGTCAGCCACAAGACGGCGGATGAGATGGCTGCGCAGTACGGTTTCAATGAGGATCAAAAGCAGCAGCTTGCAGAACTGCTTGCACAGGACAGCAGCATGTGGGCAGCGGTGCTTTACGGAATCTATGGAGTGGATGACCAAATCGTTGCCGTGGCGCTTTCTCAGGTGGGCAATGTGGGCGGAGAGCCCTATTGGTCATGGTACGGCTTCGGCAGCCGTGTGGAGTGGTGCGCTTGTTTTGTAAGCTGGTGCGCCGATCAGTGCGGCTATATTGACACCGGAGTTGTACCCAAATATGCAGGCTGTGTGAACGGCGTCCAGTGGTTCAAAGATCGAGGACAGTGGATAGACGGCTCTGCTGAGCCTGCCCCCGGAATGATCATTTTCTTTGATTGGGATAACAAGGGTTCGTCGGGCCCGCAGGACGGACAATCCGACCACACCGGTATTGTCCAAAAGGTCGAGAACGGTATCGTCTATACCGTTGAGGGCAACTCCGGCGATAGCTGCCGAGTAAACCAGTACAGCGTAGGTCACTATGAAATCCTCGGATACGGAGTTCCGAACTACTAACAAATAAGCCACCGACTCACTTTTGATGTGGGTCGGTGGCGCTTTTTTTGTTTACGGGTTGCATTTCTTGCAGGGGTCATAACCTTGTGAAATCAGATCGTCTCTGCTTCCGGTATAAGTCTGCTTATTCTTATCACTCATTTGCTTGACTGACGAGCAAGAAGAATAATGGAACTTTTTTGTATTGGTATTAAGAATGTAGGTGCTTTCAACATTTTGGGCTGGGGAATTAGGCTGCTCGGTTTGCTTCGGTGGCTCTGTTTTTTGAGTACCAGCGAATGAACTATCCCCGGTAGCGTAGTCTATTGAAATGTCAGGTTGCACATTGTAGCAATACACATTAAAGCAAATGCCTTCGCCTTTATCTTCGACAGAGTATGCTTCCAGTAAGACGCCACTTGCAAGGAGGTTATTGCTCTCAAAAATTGGCGTCGAGCGATATAGAATGTGATTGCCGGTTTCTTTCACATAGTCTGCAACCATATTCTCGAATGGCAGCATTCCCTGAATGTTTAGATAGCGAGTTCCGGTTATGAGATTTTTCGTGTTGGCATTTTCACCGGAAAGCTGATAGCCGATCAAGTGACAACGATTATACAGATACTTCCCATCCACATTATCGTATTTTACAGTATGCCAACCTGTTGGCTTAACACTTCCGATAGAGCCTCGTTCTTCGGTCGGCATTAAATCTTTGCCGATTGAGGCTACACAAACGCCGCATCGCCCCAACGAGTCAAGATCACTGTAATACTCGTATGAGTTGGTTGTATAGTCACTCTCGGTAAAATACGGAATGTTGTTATTGATTACAACATAGGGCGAACCGGAATAAGCAGGTACCTTGCTGACGGAAAAGGAAGAATTGCTTTCTTTAGCGGGGGTGGTTGCATTGCTTGTCGCTGGCGGTTCAGATGCTTCCGATGAGGATGGGCTATCTAAACTTGTGTCGGATGGTGTTGTTCCGGTAGAGGAATCCGAAACGGTATACCCCGGCGATACCGCTGGCGGCTCAGCCGTACCTCTTTCAGAAATACATCCGGCTATGATAATACAAGTGACGAGCGCTACTGAAGCCGCGATAGAGCCAATGGCAATTTTCTTTTGCCGCACTTTCTTTTTCTGCTCTGCTTCTTCCGCAGTTTTTAGAGAGGATAATTGCTTTTCGTATTCTTCTAAACGCTCGGAATTGCGGGCGGAGAGTTTTTTCTTTTGGCGGAGCTTCTCAATCTCTTTCTCAAAGTCCGCTATGCTTTTTGGCTTTTTAGAAAAGAGGCTCATCTGACATATACCTCCCTCGTGATCTTTTCGTGGGAGGTACCAATGAAGTCAAGCGTAGTTTCAAGCTCGTAATCGTTTGCATAGTCAATGTCAAAATAGAAATCTGCGGGGTAATCCCGGTTCCATTTATAAATGACCAACTGTGAGATCTTTTCTTTGAACTCAGCAACTGATGTGTTTTCAACAAAGCAATAATCTTCGGCACCGGCGTCAATCAAAAAACTATCGCTGACGGAAACGCTATATTCTGCTTGAGAGAATAACGGTTCAGAGTATGGCGCAATCAATAAAGAAGCCCCATTGATAGTTTTCAAAATATCCTTGACAACATTAGCATCTCGACTTTGCCGACGATGGTTAAACATCATTCCATTCGCATTGTCTAAGCACACGATAACTGTCATAGACAGCCCTCCATCTTCATTTCATCGATGCTCACAGACACAAATCAACTCTATGAGCATGAATATTATAGCAGATAACCGAGAAAATTACAACTAATAGAGTTAGTTTGTGTCTACACGACCGTGTATAGTATGGGAATTGTCGATTATAATACTAATGGTGTGATAGTAACGCCGAAGGAGGTGGTTCCCGTGGACATCGAAACGATTGGTCTGAACATTAGCAAATGCAGAAAAGCGAGGAAAATGCGGCAGGAAGATTTGGCGCAGAAAGCGAATGTAAGCTCAAATTATATCAGCGCTGTTGAGAGAGGCGTGAAGATACCGTCAGTCGAAACGCTAATTGATATTATGAACGCACTCGGTGTTTCTGCAGATATGATATTTTGCGATGTCATTGATGCGGGTGTAACTGAGAAGAACAATCAGCTTGACGCAAAAGTTTCTCAACTTTCCACCAAGGATAGAAAGACCGTCTATGATGTACTTGATCTCTTGGTTAGAGATTTGTCCAAATAACTTCAAAGTTCGGCTTTGCGCCGAACTTTTTCTTATGCGTGCATAATGAGGAAAGCAGCTGGTAAAGGCTGCTTTTTTCTATGATGAAGGGGGATACGATTGTCACACTGGCGTTGGTACAGACTAACCAGCTTTTGCATTCCAATCGTCGAATATCAAGCACAGCCCCATTATTTACATTCGTCGGTTATGAATTTTCAAATTAAAAATTTGAGTTCTCGCATATTCTGTTGCGAATTTGAAGCTATCGTGTTATAATATTTTATATTTAGGTATCACTTAGAAAGTAGGAACTTCAATGGGCGTTTCATATAGCAAACTATTTAAGCTGCTGATTGATAAAAAGATGAAGAAAAAGGATCTTATATCCGCAGCAGGTATAAGCTCATCAACTATGGCCAAGCTCGGAAAAGATGAATATGTTAATGTCGAAGTGCTTGTAAAAATTTGTAACGCACTTGATGCGAATATTGGAGACATCATGGATGTCATTCCTGATTAGTCATTTCTGAAAGCGTTTTAGACATTCAAGGAATGACAGCGTTATTGACTGATGAAAATCAGATGGACTGATACAATCAAAGCTATAACCAATTATAAATAATCCTCAAGTATTGGAGATGAAGATATGGCATACCAGAGCGAAGCGGCTCTTGAGCAGCAATTCATAGAGCAGCTAAACAAGCAGGAATACAGCACAGTCGATATTCCTGATTATGACGCATTGGTGGAGAACTTCAAAGTTCAGTTTGAAGCCTTCAATGCGCCCAAACTTGATACGCCTATCACCGATAAAGAGTGGGAGCGTATCTTTAACCTCATGCTTGGAAAGTCCGTGTTCCAGAGCGCAAAAATTCTGAGAGACAAGTTTGTCCTTGAGCGTGAGGACGGGACGAAGGTTTACCTTTCCTTCTTCGATCAGGATCACACCAAGAATATCTTCCAAGTTACACATCAGACAACGGTTGTAGGCAAGTATGTCAACCGCTATGATGTAACGATTCTTGTGAATGGCTTGCCGTTGATTCAGATCGAGTTAAAGCGCAGGGGGATTGACATTCGAGAAGCAGTCAATCAGATCATGCGCTATAAGAAGCACTCCTATAACGGACTATATCACTTCATTCAGCTTTTCATTGTCTCCAACGGCGTTGATACCAAATACTTTGCCAACTCCGACAGGGACTTGATGTATAGCCTCGCCTTCTTCTGGACGGATTTCAACAACATCCGTATTACCAACCTGAAGGACTTCTCAATCTCTTTTCTGGCAAGGGATCACATCATCAAGATGCTGACACGCTATACCATCCTGAACGATACGGATAAGATTCTGATGGTTATGCGCCCCTATCAGGTGTATGCCGTAGAAGCCCTTATAAGGCAGGCTACGCTCACAAATCGCAACGCCTATATCTGGCATACCACCGGTGCAGGAAAGACGCTGACATCCTTTAAGACAGCTCAAATCCTCGCAGCCAATCCGAACATCAAGAAGGTTATCTTCCTTGTTGACCGTAAGGACTTGGACTCTCAGACCACCGAAGAGTTTAACAAGTTTGAGGCTGGCTCTGTTGATGTCACAGATCGCACAGACATTCTTGTGCGGCAAATGAAGGTTAAGAACCGGCAGCTCATTGTCACGACGATGCAGAAGATGGCAAATGCCGTTAAGCGTCCCCAATACGAAAAGGTAATGGACGCATACCGTGACGAAAAGGTTGTCTTCATCATTGATGAATGCCACCGCAGCCAGTTCGGAGATATGCACAAGGATATTGTTCGGCATTTCAAGAAAGCGCAGTTCTTTGGCTTTACCGGTACGCCCCGTTTTGAAGTGAACGGAAAGACGGAGGGCAAGATCACACAGACCACCGAAATGCTGTTTGGGGAATGTTTGCATAACTATCTGATCAAGGATGCTATCTTCGATAACAATGTCCTCGGTTTCCATATTGAGTACATAAAGACGATGGAAGGCGATTTTGACTGGGACGATCCGACATTGGCTGACGCGATTGATGTTGGCGAACTCTATATGTCGGATGAGAGAATGTCCCTCATTGCAAACCACATCGTCCAGAACCACAAAGCCAAAACGAGAAATGGTCAGTACACGGCTATCTTTGCTGTTTCCTCCATTGAAGCTCTTGTCAAATATTACGACATCTTCAAGAAGATCAAACACGATCTGAACATCAGCGGTATCTTCTCCTATGGGCAGAACGAAGATGCCGAGGGCAAGGACGAGCATAGCCGAGATGCCTTGGAGCGTATCATCAAGGACTATAACGAGATGTACGGCACGAATTTCTCTACCGACACCTTCTCCGCGTATCACAAGGATATTTCAGATCGTGTCAAAGGCAAGAAAACGAAGTCTCTGGACATTCTCATTGTCGTAAATATGTTCCTGACCGGCTTTGACAGCAAGCAGCTCTCTGTGCTGTATGTGGACAAGGATTTGAAGTATCATGATCTGCTGCAAGCCTATTCTCGCACGAACCGTGTCGAGAAAGAAACAAAACCGTTTGGTATCATCATTTGCTACCGCAACCTCAAGAAACGGACAGATGATGCGCTGACGCTCTTCTCCAAGAGTCAGGACACCTCCGGCATTGTCGTTCCGGGCTATCAGTATTTTGTTGAGAAGTTCAATGAAATGGTTATGAAGCTCAAGAAAGTGGCACTCTACCCTGAGTCCGTCGATACCATGCAGAGCGAAGATGACCAAAAGAAGTTTGTCATCACTTTCCGTGAGCTGACAAAATACCTCCAATCCTTGCAGACATTCATTGAGTTCAGCTTTGATCAGGATGCGCTCATCATGTCCGAGCAGGAGTATCAGGACTACAAGAGCAAGTATCTGATGCTTTACTCCCGGCAAAAAACTGATCGAGAAGTCGTGTCTGTCCTAAATGATGTGGACTTCTGCATTGAGATCATGGAGAGTGACCGTATCAATGTTGCCTATATCATGAACTTGATCCGCAACATCCATTTTGATGACAAGAAGCAGAAGGACTACGACATCAAGCACATCAAGGAAGAATTGAGCAGAACGGATAATCCGCAGTTGCTTCGCAAGGTTGAAATTCTTCAAGCGTTCTTGGATCGTGTCGTTGTTGGACTTGAAAGTGCGGACGAGATTGATGCTGCATACAACGACTTTGAAAATGAAGCGAAACGAGAAGAAATCGTTGCTTTCGCAAAGGCTGAGGATATTGATTCCTCCATGCTGACGGACATCATTTCTGAGTATGAGTTCTCCGGCACAATGGATGCAGGAAACATCCGTGATCGTATTGAGAAGCCCATGCCGCTGCTCAAGAAGAGGTCTTTGGTCAACCGGATCGTCGAATTTATCCGGCAGCATACCGAGAAATACCAATAAGGAGAGAGAACAATGGATAATTCTATTCAGGCTCACCAGAAAGAGCTTTGCAACAAACTATGGGCGATGGCAAATGCCCTGAGAGGTAACATGGAGGCATACGAGTTCAAGAACTATATCTTGGGCATGATCTTCTATTACTACCTCTCCGACAAGACCGAGAAGTACATGGTTAATCTTCTCAAAGACGATAATATCAGCTACGAGGATGCTTGGAATGACGAAGAATACAAGGCTGCCATCGTAGAAGAAGCTCTGCGTGACCTCGGCTATATCATCGAACCGGAGTATTTGTTCCGCAAGATGGTCAAGATGGTTGAGAACCGTTCCTTCGACATTGAGTTCTTGCAGAAAGCAATCAACGCTCTGATGGAATCCACTATTGGCAACGATTCGCAGGAAGACTTTGACGGATTGTTCTCCGATATGCAGCTCGATTCTACGAAGCTGGGGCATACCGTTAAAGATAGAAGTGCTGTCATGGCGAAAATCATTGCTTCGCTGGACGAGATCAATTTCAGCGTGGATGACACGAAGATTGATGTGTTGGGCAATGCCTACGAGTATCTGATTGGTCAGTTCGCTGCCACAGCCGGTAAGAAAGCCGGTGAGTTCTACACACCTTCGGGTCCTGCCGAGCTGCTGTGCCGCCTTGCTTGTCTTGGCTTAACCGATGTTAAGGACGCAGCCGATCCGACTTGCGGTTCCGGATCTCTGCTGCTTCGTCTCAAGAACTATGCAAATGTGCGTAATTACTACGGTCAGGAATTGACCTCGACCACTTATAACCTTGCCCGAATGAACATGATCCTTCGCGGCATCCCATACCGTAACTTCAATATCTACAATGGCGATACGCTTGAGCATGACTACTTCGGAGACATGAAGTTCCGTGTTCAGGTTGCAAATCCTCCGTATTCTGCAAATTGGTCTGCTGATATGCACTTTATGGAGGACGAGCGTTTCAATGAATACGGCAAACTTGCTCCTAAGAGCAAGGCTGACTTCGCTTTTGTGCAGCACATGGTTTACCACATGGACGAAGACGGACGAGCCGTTGTCCTGCTGCCTCACGGTGTTCTGTTCCGTGGCGCAGCCGAAGAAGTGATCCGTAAGCACCTGATCCAAAAGTTGAATGTGCTGGACGCTGTTATCGGTCTTCCTGCAAACCTCTTCTTTGGCACGGGCATTCCGGTATGTGTTCTTGTCCTCAAGAGAGAGCGCAACGGCAACTCTGATAACATCCTCTTCATTGATGCGTCCAACGACTTTGAAGCTGGAAAGAATCAGAATATCCTCCGTGAGTGCGACATTGATAAAATCGTCGAAACCTACGAGCATCGTGTGGATGTCGATAAGTACGCCCATGTTGCCACTATGCAGGAGATTGAAGAGAACGGATTCAATCTGAACATCCCTCGCTATGTTGATACCTTTGAGCCGGAAGAGGAAATTGACCTCAATGCTGTTGCAGCAGAAATCCGCAATATTCAGGCTGAAATCAAGGGCATCGACGCACAACTGAAACCGTTTTTCGATGAGCTGGGACTTGATTTCCCCTTTGATGTGGAGGGCAAATAATTATGGGAAATGTATCCTCAAGTAACGGTCTTGAGAAGCGTCCGAAACTCCGGTTTCCGGGCTTCGATGAGCCGTGGAAGGCTGAGAAACTTTCAGATTTTGCAGATCGTGTCACACGGAAGAATACCAATAACGAAACGAGTCTGCCTCTCACAATTTCGTCTAAAGATGGGCTTGTGGATCAAATCAGCTACTTCAATAAGACCGTAGCCAGCAAAGACATGAGTGGCTATTATCTCTTGAAGAATGGTGAATACGCCTACAACAAGAGTTATTCAGTCGGGTACGATTTTGGCTCCGTTAAGCGTCTTGACCGCTACGATATGGGTGCGCTTTCTACACTCTACATCTGCTTTGCACTCAAGAAACACGATTCTGATTTTATAAAAGCCTACTTCGATTCGCTCAAATGGTATCGTGAGATTTACATGATCTCTGCCGAAGGAGCAAGAAATCACGGGCTTTTGAATGTGCCAACTGATGAGTTCTTTGACGCAAAACATTACATTCCGCAGGATTTAGCGGAGCAGCGAAAAATCGCAAACTTCATGATTGCGTTAGAGCGTCGAATAGAGGCGCAGCAGTCCCTCGTTGATAACCTCAAGAAGTATAAAAGAGGATTGCTTTCTCAACTGATTGCACAGAAGAAAGCGTTTGATACTTCCGGAGAGTGGAAAACGGTTAAGCTCGGTCACATATTCAAAGAAAGGACAGAACGAGCAAAAGAAAATGAGACTCTGTTGGCGGTAACAATCAGCAACGGTGTGCAACGGAGAGACGAAATTGATCTGAAAGATAACTCAAGCGATGACAAGAGCAATTACAAATGTGTTTATATAGGGGATATTGCATACAACACCATGCGAATGTGGCAAGGCGCGAGTGGAGTATCTCCATATAACGGAATTGTGAGTCCAGCCTATACAATAGTTACGCCAATCCGACCAGATCTGCATAACATGACATTCTGGGCATACTACTTCAAATATAGTCCACTGGTGCAGACATTCCAAAAGTATTCACAGGGACTTACATCTGACACATGGAATCTAAAGTTTCCTCAGTTTTCGGAGATCGCTGTTACTATGCCTCCTATATCTGAACAGGATAAAATTGCTGAGTGCTTGTCCGTTTTTGATGAACATTGCAAATGTGAGGATGAAAAGCTGCAAGCACTGTTACTGGTTCGGACATCGCTATTGCAACAACTTTTTATATAAAGAGTTGCTGCATCAAGCCAACGCGAATCTGCAACAATCGTTTATATTCAAACTCAGCAATCTTGATTCTATTGTCAATAGAAGAGATGAGTGCAGAAATATGGCGTTGTTCTTCAATAGATGGCACAGGGACTCTAATATGCCAAAATGTGTTCATATTTATTGATTTGCCATCGCGTATTCCTTCGACAGAAATGCGAAGTTTGCTGTTGATGAACCAGTAAGATCTAAAGAAAGTATAGAAGAACAACGGAATAATTTCATTCCTTGCTCTCAAAATCGTATATGCGGGACTTACAACGCCCTCTTCGTTCACAATTTCCAGCCCACCCTCAAACGCTGTCTCTTATACACATCTCCGAGCCCACGAGACAAGAGGCAATCTCGTA